>Ga0208755_100031_pt1 | contig 147297 bp, 128 predicted proteins | sample LakWasMet57_HOW8_2_FD_183891 | JGI IMG/M metagenome (GOLD analysis project Ga0208755, IMG submission 183891) | Freshwater sediment methanotrophic microbial communities from Lake Washington under simulated oxygen tension - Sediment Metagenome... | ecosystem: Environmental > Aquatic > Freshwater... | reverse complement strand
GTCGCCGCGCGCGACGGCGCCGAAGTCGATGCTCGAGGGCAAGTCGCACTCGCCCGAGACGCCGATGCCCTTGAGGGTGATGGTGGCGTTCTCCTTGCCCACCTCGGTGTCGCCAGACGTCATCACCAGCACCGTCTCGTGCCGCTCCTGCGGCACGCCGTCCTTCACGGGGGGCGCGAAGTCGATGTTGAACTCCACGGACTCGCCGGAGGAGATCGTGGTCTCGCCGTCGATGGCGATGCTGAACACGGGCGCCGGATCGTCGACGAACGTGCCGACCTTCGCCGCGCTGCCGCTCTCCTTGGTGAACTTCTGGATGGTGAGCGTACCGAGGCCGACGTTCTGCACCGTCAGCTTCTTGGTCTCGACCTTGCCCATCGGGACCGAGCCGAAGTCGTACTCGCCGTTCTCGCCCGAAAGCTGGGCGCCGTTGGCGTCGGAGTAGATGATGCGAACCTCGCCCTTGTTCCGGGCTTGCTGAACGGGGCGGCAGCCCTCACAGCCCTGAGTGAACAAGGCAAGGAACGACCCCAACACGAGCAGCTTCGTCGACGTCTTCATCATCAATGGCTCCACCTGACGAACACAGGTTTGACGTCGAAATCCCGGCACGATTGGGACACAAACCTGAAACGGTTCAAGGCACTTGGCACAAAGGCAAAGGAACGGTCAACTGGTTGTCGTGAGCACGACAACCACGTTTCCGCACCCCTTTTTGTAAACCCCATGCACATGGCGCAGGCACGAGCAGCGTACGAATCACGGGTGACGAAGTACCGAGCGGAGCTGATCGAGCTCGATCGCCGGGGTGGACGGCTGGCGAACCTGCGCCTGGCGACCTTCCTGGGGTTCGTCGCGTTGTTGCTGGCGGTCATCTTCGAGCGGCTGCCAGCCTGGGGGCTGATCTTCGCGGTCGCGGCGTTGGGCGGCTACATCGCGTTGGCGATCGTCCACGCTGGGGTGATTCGCCGCGAAGAGTTCGGGAAGGTGAAGCTGTCGCTCAATGAGCGCGGCCTGCAGCGACTCGACGGCAAGTGGCATGACTTCCCCTCCACCGGCGCCGGTCGCGTCCCCGACGGGCACCTCTATGCCGGCGACCTCGACATCGTGGGCGTGGGCAGTCTCTTTCAGCGCCTCGACGACACGGGCACGGCGGCGGGTGAGCGGCGACTGATCGAGTGGCTCCTGAAGCCCGCCGGCGCCGCCGCCGACATCACGCTGCGGCAAGAGGCGGTGAAGGAGCTCGCCCCCCTGCTCGACTTCCGCCAGTCACTGGTGTCGGAGGCGCGCATGGCCGGCCAGAAGGACAAGGCCGACCCCACGCGGTTCATGGCGTGGGCCGAGGCTCCGTCGGCGCTGTCGGGCATCAAGTGGGCGTGGCCGATCGCGCACGTGCTGCCGGTGCTCACGCTGACCGCGGGCCTGCTGTCGGCCAACGAGGTGATCAGCTCCCTGCCCTTCTACGTGGGCCTGCTGGCGCAGATCGCGATCATCTTCGTGACGCGCAAGCCGATCGCCGCGATGTGGGAAGCGCTGTCGATGGGCGAGCGCGGCTTCGTGCGCTTCGAAGAGACCTTCCGCGCCATCGACGCCGAGAAGTTCCAGGGCACGCGGTTGGCGGCGCTGCAGCGCGGGTTGATGGACGGGCCCCCGGTCTCGGAGCGGCTGCACCGCTTCGCGCGGTTGATGGGCTTCGCCGAGCTCAAGCACTCGGGCCAGATGCACCCCATCATCAACGCCCTCACCCTGTGGGACCTGCTGGTGCTCTTTCGCATCGATCGCTGGCGCGAAGAGAACGGCAAGGGCGTGCGGCTGTGGTTCGAGTCACTGGCCGAGCTGGAGGCGCTGTCGTCGTTCGCGGCCTGGCACTTCGAGCGCCCCGAAGACGCGTTCCCCGAGATCGATGACGGGCCGGTGCACGTCGAGGCGGTCGCGCTGGGCCACCCGCTACTCGAGGCGCCGGTGCGCAACGACGTGCAGCTCCGCGGCCCCGGTCACGCGTGGGTGATCACCGGCTCGAACATGAGCGGCAAGACGACGCTGATGCGCGCCACGGGGCTCAACGTGGTGATGGCGCTGGCGGGTCTGCCGGTGTGCGCGAAGGAGATGAAGGTCTCGCGGGTGCAGGTGCTCACCAGCATGCGGGTCAAGGACTCGCTCGAGCGCGGCGTCTCGTACTTCTACGCCGAGGTGCAGCGCATCAAGACGGTGCTCGACACCGCGAAGACCCACCGCGATCACTGCCTGTTCTTCCTCGACGAGCTCTTCATGGGCACCAACGCGAAGGAGCGGCAGATCGCCAGCAAGCAGCTCTTGACGATGCTGCTCGATCTCGGCGCGGCGGGGGCGGTCACCACGCACGACCTGAGCATCTGCGAGCTGGCGGGCGAGCGGCCGGAGACGATCCGCAACGTGCACTTCCGCGACGAGATGAAGGGCGGCGAGATGACGTTCGACTACACGCTGCGCGAGGGGGTGGTGCAGACCACCAACGCGCTCGAGGTGCTGCGCCGCGCGGGCGTGCAGATCGGCTGAGAATTCTCCGGGCGATCCGAAACAGTAACGGATGCCAGGACGTAACAGCCTGAATTCATGATGTTCACTCCGGCGCCATTCGAAACAGTTTCGAATGGCACACCTGATGCCGGAACCTAACCGGCCGTATTTACTCAGCCGCATCCGAAACAGTTTCGGATGGCCGGAGAAATTCTCGAGTGACTACTTCGCCGGCTCGGGCGCGGGCGTCGGAGAGGACGGCGCCGGGTTGGTGACGCGCGGCTCGATGCGCACCGTCACCACGCGCGGCCCCTCGGTGTTGATGGTCACCACGCGGTAGTCATCCATCATCCACACGTCGCCGGCGTTGGGCACGCGGCCGAGCTTGGCCATCAAGAAGCCGGCGATGGTGGTGACCTGCGACTTGTCGACGTCGAACTCCACCTCGAGGGTGTGCTCGATGTCGTCGAGCTGCGCCGTGCCGGGGAGCTCGAGCTTGCCGCCGGGGAGCCGCTGCATCGGCTCGACCTTGCGCCCCAGCTCGGCCACCTTCCCCACCAGCTCGGCGACCACGTCGGCGAGGGTGACGAGGCCCGAGGTGCCGCCGTGCTCGTCGACCACCACGGCGATCTGCTTGTTGCGGCGCTTGAACTCGGTGAGCAGCTGCTCGAGCGTGATGTTCTCGGGCACGAAGAGCACCGGCCGCTGACACTGGGCCAGCGACTTCAGCTCGTGGCGACCGTGGAGGTAGAAGAGCTCCTTCACGTTGACCAGGCCCTCGACGCGATCGAGCGAGCCGCGGATCACCGGCACCCAGGTGTGGCCCGAGGCGTACGCGGCGGCGAGGTTCTCTTCGATGCTCAGCTCGAGATCGAGCGCCTTCATCTGCGAGCGCGGCACCAGCACCTGGCGCGCGGTCTTTTCCATCATGCCCAGCGCGCGCTCGAGCAGCTCGGCGCGCTGCTTCTCGATCGCGCCCGCGGCGGCCGAGGTGTTGAAGATCATGCGCAGCTCGTCTTCGGAGAGCGCCTCTTCGTGGCCCGCCTGGGTGTCGGCGAGCCCGAGCAGCTTGAGCACCAGCTTCGTGCCGCCGTTGAGCAGCGTGATGACCGGGTAGAAGAGGATGTAGAAGATCCGCATCGGCCACGACAGCAGCAGCGCGGTGCGCTCGGCCTGCGCGATGGCCAGCGTCTTGGGCACCTGCTCGCCGACCACGATGTGGAGGAAGGTGATGAGCGAGAAGGCGATGATCACCCCGATGGTCTTGGCCACCGCCTGCGCGGCGTCACCGGCGGGGGCGATCTTCATCACCACCGGCTCGATGAAGTGCGAGAAGGCCGGCTCACCGACCCAGCCGAGCGCGAGCGACGCCAGCGTGATGCCGACCTGCGAGGCCGAGAGCCACACGTCGAGGCTCTTGCGCATCGTCAAGGCGAGCGCGGCGCCGGGCCGATCCTGCTCCACCATCGCCTCGAGCTGGGTCTGGCGCACCTTCACCAGGGCGAACTCGATCGCCACGAAGAAGCCGTTCGCCAGCACCAACGCCAGCGCGCCGATCAGGGCCCAGACGTCCATCAGCGCAGCGCCTCGTACTCGGGCTCGCCCTCGAGGGCGTCGAACATCGGGTCAGCGCGCAGCCAGGTGAGCACCTTGGTGCGATCGATCGCCAGCGCGGCCTTGAGGTGCTCGACCGCCTCGGCCTTGCGGCCCCACTGCGCGTGGAGCGCGGCGAGGTTGTAGACCAGCAGCAGATCGTCGCCCTTGAGCGCCCTGGCCTTCTCGTAGGCGCGCTCGGCCTCGGCGTAGAAGCCCTTCTGCGCGTAGCAGATGCCGAGATCGAGCCACGCCTCGAAGTTGTCGGCCTCGAGGCGGGTGACTTCCTTGAGCTGGGTGATCGCCGAGCGGTAGTCGCCCTCGTCCATCTGCAGGCCGGCCAGCTCGTGGCGCGGGAAGGCGTCGGTGGGCTCGAGCTCGATGGCGGTCTTCAGCTCGGCCAGCGCCTCTTCGGTGCGGCCGGCGTCGGCGTAGGTGAGGCCGAGGTTCAAGTGCGCGTCGGGGTAGTCGGGCTCGAGCTCGATGGCGGTGGTGTACTCGCTGATCGCGAAGTCGAGCGCGTGGGCCGAGAGGAAGCACGCGAGGTTGTAGTGCGCGGTGGCGCTGTCGGGCTCGAGGCGCAGCGAGGTGAGGTACGCGTCGAGCGCCTCGCGGAACTGCTTCCGTTCGGCGTACACCGTCGCCAGGTTGTCGTGCGCGTGCGAGGAGTTGGGGTCGAGCTCGATCGCCTTCTTGAATTCCTTCAAGGCCTCCTCGAGCCAGCCACGATCCGCCAACTCGATGCCGCGCGAGTTGTGCTCGTCGGATGAAGCAATGGAGTCCTTCTCGCGAGACATGCAGGATGCATTAACAAGAATGCTCGCCCTCGTCCTGCCGCTCGTGATCGCTGCTGCCCCGGCTGAACTCTCGGTGCTCGTCTCGGGCGACGTGACGCTCGGGTACCACTACGAAGAGTGGGTCGACGAGCAGATCAAGAAGGGCCAGCCCCGCGACGAGATGTTGGCGTGGGGCTTCCAGAAGGTGCGCGCCCGCACCACCAGGGCCGATCTCTTCGTGGTGAACCTCGAGTGCCCGTTCACCGAGCGCGGCGAGAAGATCGCCAAGAACTTCAACTTCCGCGCGCGGCCGGAGCTGGTGGCGGCGCTGAGCGCAGGCGGGGTCGACGTGGCGAGCCTCGCGAACAACCACATGATCGACTACGGCCCCGAGGGCCTCTTCGACACCATCAACACGCTCGACACGCACGGCATCGTGCACTTCGGCGCGGGGCGATCACTGAGCGAGGCGCGCGCGCCGGCGATCGTCGAGAAGAAGGGCATCACCGTCGCCTTCCTCGGCTACTTCTTCCTCGGCGATCGCAACATCGAGCCGCCGGCGGTGATCGCGGTGGGTGATCAGCCGGGCGTGGCCGGCCACTTCAACGACACCAAGGCGCTGATCGAGATGCTCACCGCCGACATCGCCGCGGCGAAGCAGAAGGCCGATCACGTGATCCCCTTCTTCCACTGGGGCCGCGAGAGCAAGGGCCAGCCCGAGCCGTACCAAATCGAGGTGGCGCACGCGGCGATCGACGCCGGCGCGTCGGCGGTGCTCGGCTCGCACCCGCACGTGCTGCAGGGCCTCGAGGTCTACAAGGGCGCGCCGGTGGTCTACTCGCTGGGCAACTTCGTCTTCGGCGGCAACTGGGACCCGAAGGACAAGCGCACCGCGCTGGTCGAGCTGAAGCTGACGAAGAAGGCGGTCAAGGCGGTCACGGTGATCCCCGCGAACAGCGACGCCTACCCGGACCTGCCGGTGCAGCCGTTCCTCGTCGAGGGCGAGAAGGCCGACGCCGTGCTGCAACACCTGGCGAACCTCTCGCGAGCGTTTCCCGCGACGATCCCCCAGCTGAAAAACCTCAAGCCGGCACCGGACGAACTGCGTCCAGATGCCGGCTCGGTGGTCACTCCGTAAGGAACCGGAGAGGGCTCAGTACTTGCCCTTGGCCTTGCGCGCGCGCACGCGACGGCGCTTGAGGACGGCCTTCTTGGTCTTCGCGCGGTTCTTGAGCTTCTTCTTGCTCCGGTTCGACTTGACGGCGGGCATGAGGGTTCTCCGTAAGGGGGACTGCGATGGTGAGGACGCGCTGACTACCTGACCACGGGGGAAGCGGCAACATCACCGTTGCTCCACGTCGAGGCTGCGCGTACACGGACCGCGCTTTGATCGAGAAGCTCGAGGAGGTCGAACAGCGCTTCGAGCGGCTCACCGCCGACCTCTCGAACCCGGCGGTCATCGCCGACTCCACCCGGCTGCAGAAGCTGTCGCGCGAGCGCTCGTCGCTCGAGAAGCTGGTCGAGAAGTACCGCGAGCTGAAGAAGCTGCGCGACGAGATCGCCGGCAACAAGGAGCTGATCGACGCCGGCGACGCCGAGATGAAGGCGCTGGCGAAGGAAGAGCTCCCCGCCCTCGAGGCGCGGCGCGGGGTGATGGAAGAGGAGCTCAAGCTGCTGCTCCTCCCGAAGGACCCCAACGACGAGAAGAACGTCATCATCGAGATTCGCGCGGCGGCCGGGGGCGACGAGGCCTCGCTGTTCGCCGAAGAGGTGATGCAGATGTACCTGCGCTACGCGACGCGGCGCGGGTGGCAGTCGGAGATCGTCGATCTCAGCCCCGGCAACCAGGGCGGCATCAAGGACGCCACCATCACGCTGGCGGGCGACGCGGTGTACTCGTCGATGAAGTGGGAATCGGGCGTGCACCGGGTGCAGCGGGTGCCGGCCACCGAGACGCAGGGGCGCATTCACACCTCGACCATCACCGTGGCCGTCATGCCCGAGGCCGAAGAGGCCGACGTAACGATCAACCCCGCCGACATCGAGATGCAGGTGATGCGCTCGACGGGCGCCGGCGGCCAGAGCGTCAACACCACCGACTCGGCGGTGCGGCTCATTCACAAGCCCACCGGCATCGTCGTGAAGTGCCAGCAGGAAAAGTCGCAGCTCAAGAACCGCGCGATGGCGCTCAAGATGTTGCGCACCCGGCTCTATGAGATCGAGCAGGAGAAGATCCGCAACGAGCGCGATGCGCTGCGCAAGGGGCAGGTCGGCAGCGGCGATCGCAGCGAGAAGATCCGCACCTACAACTTCCCTCAAGATCGCATGACCGATCACCGCATCGGCTTCACGCGCCACAACCTCCCCGGGGCAATGGCGGGCGATCTGGAAGACATCTTCTCGGCGCTGACGACGTACTTCCGCGCCGAGGCCCTCAAGCAGCAGGAGCGCGCATGAGCGCCGAGACCTGGACGATTCGCCGCGTGCTCGACTGGACGCGCGGTCACTTCGACAAGCAGCAGGTGGACGACCCGCGCCTGACCTCGGAGATCCTGCTGGGGCACGTGCTCACCCTGCCCCGCGTGAAGCTGTACATGGATCTCGATCGTCCGCTGACGAAGGACGAGCTGGCCACCTACCGCGCGCTCATTCAGCGCCGCCTGGCGGGCGAGCCGACCCAGTACCTGGTGGGCTTCCGCGAGTTCTACGGCCGCAAGTTCGCCGTCGACGATCGGGTGCTCATTCCCCGCAGCGAGACCGAGCTGCTGGTCGAGGCCGCGCTGCGCGACGTGAAGAAGGACGAGCCGTCGCGGGTGCTCGATCTGTGCACCGGCTCGGGCTGCGTGGCGATCAGCATCGCGGCCGAGCGGCCACAGGCCTCGGTGTGGGCGACCGACCTCATGCCCGGCCCGATCGAGGTGGCGAAGAAGAACGCCGAGGCGCTGGGGGTCGACGGGCGCGTCACCTTCTTCCAGGGCGATCTCTTGGCGGCGGTGCCCGAGGGCGCGACCTTCGACGTGATCGTCTCGAACCCGCCGTACGTGAAGACCTCCGATCTCGCGACCTTGCAGCGCGAGGTGCAGAAAGAACCGCGCGCCGCGCTCGACGGGGGCGCCGACGGCCTCGACCTCATCCGCCGCGTGGTGACGGACGGCCTGCCGCGCCTCAAGCCCGGCGGCCTCCTTGCATTGGAGATCGGCGACGAGCAGGGAGACGCCGTCAAAGAGATCATGACGCGGGCGGGTTGCCGCGACGTGCACATCGAAAAAGACCTCGCCCGCCACGATCGCATCGCGCTCGGGCGCGCCGGAAGCTGAAGGGACACACGTGGACGCCATCGTCGTCAAAGGCAACGGACCGCTGAAGGGTGAGACCTACGCGTCGGGCGCGAAGAACGCGGCGCTCCCGATTCTCGCCAGCTCGCTGCTCGCGCACGGCGAACACACCTTCCGCAACGTGCCGGGACTGGCCGACGTGAAGACCATGCTCCAGGTGCTCGACACCATGGGCTGCGAGTCCGAGCGGCACACCGGCAAGAAGAGCGACGTGGTCACCATCAAGGTGCCGAGCAAGGGCGTGACGCCCGAGGCGCCGTACGAGCTGGTGAAGACCATGCGCGCGTCGGTGCTGGTGCTCGGCCCGCTGGTGGCCCGCTACGGCCGCGCGCGCGTGTCGATGCCCGGCGGCTGCGCGATCGGCGCCCGCCCGATCGATCAGCACCTCAAGGGCCTCGAGGCGCTGGGCGCGGAGATCGAGCTGCAGGAAGGCTACGTCGAGGCGCGCGCCAGGCGGCTCAAGGGCGGCACGGTCACCTTCGATCTGATCACCGTCACCGGCACCGAGAACGTGCTGATGGCCGCGGTGCTGGCGAAGGGCCGCAGCATCATCGAGAACGCAGCGCGCGAGCCGGAGATCGAAGAGCTGGCGCGGGTGCTCAACAAGATGGGCGCGCAGATCACCGGCGCCGGCAGCGACATCATCACCGTGGACGGCGTCGACGAGCTCAAGGCCGTGGATCACGCGATCATCCCCGATCGCATCGAGGCGGGCACCCTGCTGTGCGCCGCGGCGATCACCGGCGGCAACGTGCTCGTCACCCGCACCGCCCCCGAGCACCTCGAGCCGGTGATCCAGAAGCTGCGCGAGGCCGGCTGTCAGATCACCGTCGAAGGCGATGGCGTGCGCTGCGTGGCGAAGGAACCGCTGCGCGGCGTGGACATCAAGACCCGCGAGCACCCCGGCTTCCCCACCGACATGCAGGCGCAGTTGATGGCGCTCTTGTGCACCGCGAAGGGCACCTCGGTGATCGCCGAGAACATCTTCGAGAACCGCTTCATGCACGTCGCCGAGCTGCGCCGCATGGGCGCGGACATCACCGTCGACGGGCACACCGCGGTGGTGCGCGGCGTCAGCAAGCTCTCCGGCGCGCCAGTGATGGCGACAGATTTGCGCGCGTCGGCGTCGCTGGTGCTCGCCGGGCTTTCGGCCGAAGGAAAGACGACGGTCGGCCGCGTGTACCACCTGGATCGGGGATACGAGCGGCTCGAGAAGAAGCTCCGCGCGCTCGGCGCTGACATTCGGCGGGTCAAAGAGCGTTGACTTCGCCCCTCACGGCCACATCGGTCAGCTGGACGAATGACGCGTGACGCTCCTTGCGTTTCGCGATCGCGGCTCGCTACTGTCTCAACCTCAACCCCAACAGGAGAAGAACCACACAATGGAGTGCCCGAGCTGCGGCGTCGACATGGTCGATCTCGAAGGTGAAGACCAGACGCTTCGCAAATGCAGTGAGTGCGGTGGGCTGTGGGTCGATGTCTCGGACCTGAACCGCATGCTGCTGCATCACAACCTTCCCGGCCTCGAGAGCATCGGCGGGAAGGTCGATCCTGAGGCCATGTGTGGGCAGTGTACCGAGTGTCTGGTCGACCTCGTGCGCGTGGTGGGCGGTGAGAAGTCCGATCCGCTCAGCTACGACACCTGCGAGTCCTGCGGCGGCATCTTCCTCGAGTCTGAGTTCCAGAACGCCAGCGACTACCCCGCGGCGAAGAAGGAAATCATCGAGTTCTTCACCCGCTTCAGCGCGCGCGGGAAGAAGAAGGTCGCCGCCCACGCCTGAGGTTTCACCTCAAGGGGTGCTTCGCCAGGGCCCCTTGAGATCTTCCGGGACCTCGCCGTCGAAGGTGAGCGTGAAGCCACCGCCCTTCTTCGCCGGGTCCTTCGAGAACTTCACCCCCGTCTTCTTGCCGGCGATCTCGAACACCAGCCGCGAAGACGAGGCGTCGTAGGTGCCCTGCACCACCTTCTCCTTGTTCCGCGTGGTGTCGAAGGGCTCGTAGCTGAAGCGGAACGTGCCATCGAAGTTGAAGCTCAAGAACCGGTCGGGCGTGCCCTCGAAGCCGCCGTACCAGGTGCCCATCACCACCGACGACGTCTTGTCGAACTTGAGCCGCGTGGTGAGCCACGGCCCGTTGAGCGGCTTGCCCTCGGCCACGAAGACCACGTCGGTCAGGCACACCGCCGCGTCGGGATCTTCCGCCGGGTAGGTGTCGAGCACCTCGAGGGTGAAGCGCGAGCCGAGCATCGGCGGGTTGAGCGCGATGGTCTGCAGGCCCCGCACGTCTTCCAGCGTGACGTTCTGCGACTGCTTGCCGCTGCGCACCACGATCTTCCGCGCGCGGCCGTAGTCGTTCCACGTGTTGGCGTCGAAGTTGTTGCCCGAGCTGATGCGCAGCTCCTCGAGCTTCACCGGGCCGTTGAAGCCGAACGAGAGCAGCTCGTTGAGCGGGTCCGACGTCGGGCTGCACCACGCGGTGGCGTCGCGCGCGTCGAGCAGGTTGAGCGGCTGGTACAGCGTGGGGCGCGTGTCCTTCTTGAAGTAGCCGGTGGCCTGCGCGTAGCCGATGGAGCCGTTGTTGCCGGCCAGCGCGGGCGCCGCAAGGAGCAGCGCGAGCGCGGCGATCACCAGTCTCGAAGTCGACATGTCACACACTATGCCACGGAACATTTCCAGTCCGATGGCGTTCCGCCATGGCATGAGAGCGCGCATGACTCGACGACTGCTCGTGGCGATGGTGTCGCTCGCCCTCCCGGCCTGTCAGATGTGCGGTGGCAACGAGGTGGTGGATGCGGGCGTCGTCGATGCCGGCCCTCCGGTGCTGACCGAGAAGGAACCCAACGACTCGGCAGCCAGCGCGCTGGTGCTCGAGCGCACCAGCGTGGTCGAAGCGAACCTCGGCGCCGACCCGCAGAAGCCTGACGTCGACTGGTACGTGCTCAAGGCCGCGCTCCCGCGCACGGTGGACTTCCAGGCCACCTGCCCCAACGGCGGCGACATCAGCCTCGAGGTGGTGGACGAGACGGGCACGGTGCTGGCCACCGTCAACGCCGGCGGCGTGGGCGCGACCGAGCGGTACCCCAACGTCGACGTGTCCTCGAAGACCTTCGTGCGCGTGGTGGGCCTCAAGAAGGGCGTGGGCGGCGCGTACACCGTCACCGCGAAGTTCGCCGAGCGCATGCCCGGCTACGAGCTCGAGCCCAACGAGCGCAAGGTCGACGCCTCGCCTGTCGCGCTGGGTCAAGCGATCTCGGGCACGATCGGCCACGGCAACGACGTCGACTACTTCCGCTACGAGCTGCCGTCCGACGAGCCGCCCGCACCGGCAGAAGTGGAAGACGCGGGCGAGGCCGTCGATGCGGGGACGAGCGACGCGGGCGTGGCGCCTGAGAAGCGGCTGGCCCTGCGGGTGGACATCAGCGCGGTGGAGGGCGTGTCGGTCGAGCTGCAGATCCTCACCGAGGCCGAGGCGGTGCTCTTCTCGGCGAAGTCGAAGGAGAACGGCCCGCTCTCGCTGCGCAACGTCGGCGTGCGCGCGGCCGATCGCGTCATCTACCTCGCGGTGCGCAGCACCCCGCTGGGCGCCGCCAAGGACGCCAAGAAGGGCTTCAACGCCGACGTCTCGTACACGCTGACCGTCGCGCCCGAAGACACCAGCGGCAACGCCGAGTTCGAGCCCAACGACGAGCTCGGCCGCGCCACCGAGCTGCCGCCCAACAGCTACCGCGACGGCTTCATCAGCCCCAAGGGCGACGTCGACGTGTTCCGCCTCGTCACCGATGGGCCGTCGATCGCGAAGCTCCAGGTGTCGGGGGTGGACAAGGTCGATCTCGTGCTGTCGGTGGTGCAGGCGGTCGAGGGCAAGCCCGACGAGGTGTTGCTCAAGGCCAACGAAGGCGTGGCCCGCGAGCCCGAGCAGCTCAACAACGTGGCGTGCAACGGCGTGTGCTTCATTCGCGTCGAGGCGGCGGCGAAGAAGGTCGACGGCAAGTGGGTGAAGGAAGACGAGAACGCCGATCAGGCCTACCGGCTGAGCGCGACGGTGGTGCCGGACGACGGCACCGAAGAGAAGGAATCGAACAACACCGCCGCCACCGCCACCCCGCTCGCCTTCGGCAAGCCCATTCGCGGCACGGTGTACCCGAAGAAAGACGTCGACTACTTCGCCGTCGACCTGCGCGACCGGCCGGTGAAGACCGCGCTCAAGGCGACGGTGACGGGCGTGCTCAAGGTGGACGTGGGGCTGTACCTCCACCGCGTGGAGGCCGACGGCAAGCTGACCCTGGTGCAGACCAGCGACTCGGCGAAGGGTGAGAAGCCCGAGACGGTGCGCTTCGCCGCGGAGCCCGGGCTGTACGTGCTCGAGGTGCGCGACACGAAGAACCGCGAGGCCAACTTCCAGGACAGCTACCAGCTCAGCGTCGACGAAGGTGAGGAGTGAAATCCCCCTGAGTCGGGACTACAGAGGCGCCATGGACTTCGAGCAGGAGATTCTGAAGCTGAAGAAGGATCTCAACGCGGTGATCCTGGCGCACTACTACCAGGAGTCGGAGATCCAGGACGTCGCCGACTTCGTGGGTGACTCGCTGGCGCTGGCGCAGCAGGCCGAGAAGACCACCGCCGACGTGATCGTCTTCTGCGGCGTTCACTTCATGGCCGAGACGGCGAAGATCCTGAACCCGAACAAGTTGGTGCTGCTGCCCGATCTCGCGGCCGGCTGCTCGTTGTCCGATCGCTGCCCGCCCGATCGCTTCAAGGCGTTCAAGGAGAAGTACCCCGATCACTTCGTCGCCACCTACGTGAACTCGTCGGCGGCGGTGAAGGCGATGAGCGACGTGATCGTCACCAGCTCCAACGCGGTGAAGATCGTCTCGAAGATCCCCAAAGACCGGAAGATCATCTTCGCCCCCGATCAGCACCTCGGCCGCTGGGTCGAGAAGCAGACCGGCCGCGAGATGGTGCTGTGGCCGGGCAGCTGCATGGTGCACGAGATCTTCAGCGAGAAGCTGATCGTCCAGCTCAAGGTCGAGCACGCGGGCGCGAAGGTGATCGCCCACCCCGAGTGTGAAGAGGTGGTGCTCAAGCACGCCGACTTCATCGGCTCGACCAAGCAGCTGCTCGAGTACACGCAGAAAGACGCCGCGACGAAGTTCATCGTGGTGACCGAGGCCGGCATCCTCCACCAGATGGAGAAGGCTTCGCCGAACAAGACCTTCATCCCCGCTCCGCCGAACAACGGGTGCGCGTGCAACGAGTGCCCGCACATGCGCCTCAACACGATGGAGAAGCTGTACCGCTGCATGCGCGACAAGACGCCGCGCCTCGAGCTGCCTCCGGGACTGTCGGAGGCGGCGCTCAAGCCCCTGAAGCTCATGCTGGAGTGGAGCTGACCGTGTTCCGTTTCTACGCCGTGCCCGCGTGGCAGTTGATCGACGACAAGACGAAGAAGGCCGCTCCGGCGCAGAAGGAAGAGGAGCTCAAGCCGACCACCGACGACCCGGAGTACACGGCGGCCGCGCTGGCCCGCGTCGAGTACCGCGGCTTCAAGGCCGCCGAACGCGCGAAGGAGCTGCTCCAGACGGGCACCCCGGCGGTGTACGCGCGCTCGCCCAACGATCTCCCCGCGCTGCTGCGCACGGCCGATCAGCTGCTGACGATGGCGAAGGTCGACGCCGGGGAGCGCGCGCAGTTGTTCCGCTGCTCGTGTGGCACGCGCTACGCGGTGCCGGTGTCGCTGATGCGCCCGGTGTCGCTCAAGTGCGAGCGCTGCGGCAACGTGGTGGAGATCGACGCCAGCCACAGCATCGGCGAGTCCACCATCGCCGACCCGAAGACCGCCGGCATCAACCAGGCCCGCGTCGCGCTCTCGGAGTTCTTCCGCGAAGCGATGGCGCGTGGGTGGCCGGTGCTCGTCGCGAAGTCCTGAGATGCGCCGGGCGACCCTCGATCTCCTCCGCTGCCCGAAGTGTGGCGCCAGCAGCCTGGTGCCCGACGCCGACGTCGCCGACTCGGCGATGTCCTTCGGGCCCGCGCGCTGCCTGGGCTGCTCGTCGCGCTTTCCGGTGCACGACGGGCTGATCGACTTCGTGGGCGATCGCGCCCGGCTCAGCCCGCTGCAGCAGGCGATGGAGCAGCCGTGGATCGCCCGCTCGTGGGAGCGCTACGTGCGCCCCACCGTCGACACGGTGCTCACCCGCGGCCGGCTCGATCACGACAGCGAATACACCGTGCTGCGCAACCTGCTCGCCGCGCCGCCGGGGCCGATCGTCGATCTCGGCTGCGGCGCGGGCCTCGTGCTCCGCCGGCTGTCGCGCGATTTTCCGAACCACCAGGTGATCGGCGTCGACGTCTCGCGGCCGATGCTCGAAGAAGCGATGGCGCAGCTGCGCGAGCACGCCGAGGCCGCCGACTTCGTGCGCGCGCAGGTGCCGCCCCTGCCCTTCAACGACGCGTCGCTCGGCGCGGTGGTGGCGGTGGGGCTGGTGCACCTCGTCGACGAGCTCGACACGCTGCTGCGCGAGGTGGCGCGGGTGCTCAAGCCGCGCGGCCGCTTCGTGGCCACCACCTACGAGGTCGGCCCGCTGGCGCGGCCGCTCCACCGGGGCGCCGGGCTGCACCCGCGCAGTGAAGCGACGCTCCGTGACGCCGCGGCCCGCGCGGGCCTGGTCGCCTTCGAGCGCGTGAAGGTTCCGCCGTTTCTGTTGTGGAAGGCCGAGCGGCCGTGATCAGCGGCCGCTGAACTTCTTCACGCCGCGGACGTGCGCGTAGATCACCGAGATGATCGGCGCATAGAACAGCGAGAGGTTCGCCACGCCGCTCAGGTAGCGGCTGGTGAAGGCCTCGTTGACGCGCCAGCGATCGCGGAAGATGAAGTAGCTCACCACCGCGCCGCAGAAGGTCGAGAGGAACGGCGGGAACAGGTTCATCAGCGCGAGCGCGAGGCCGAAGGGCGTGCTCCAGAAGAGGCTGCTGATGAGGAAGCCCAGCACCACGTGGATCCACGCGCTGTAGCGACCGCGCTGGGCGTAGTGGTGTTCGCCCGCTGCGTCGCCGATGCCCCCGCGGTCCACCGTCTCCATGTCGAGGGGCACCGAGGCGTCGGAGATGGCCGCGACGATGTCTTCACGGGCGTGACCTTCTGACTCGAGCTTGCTGATGATCTCAGCGCGTTGAAGACCTTCGCCTGAGAGCTGCCGCGCCTGCTGAGCGAGGAAGGACATGGATCAGATGAAGACGCCACCGCGGGCGTCGTAGCGGGCGGTGTCGGGGAGCTGGGTGGGCTCGTTGGCCCCCTTGAGCGACTCGAACACCTTCACCGGCTTGGCGCTGTTTCCGCAGTTCTTGCACTTGCACTGACCGCGCGGGCATGTGCAGTCGCCCTTGCCCTTGCACGAGCAGGTGGCCTGGGCGCCGAACAGGGTCTTCTCGACCGTGGCCGCGCCAGCCGTGGAAGCCAGGAACAACGCACCGACCGCGATGCTCTTGAGCGTCTGCATGCGGGGCGCCCTACCGCACAATGTGGGCCCTTGCCAAGCGCACGACGGGCCTTCATGGTCCGCCGCCTCGTGCGACGCCTCACCCTCGAGCACTTCGCCTGGTTTGCCGCGTTGATCTGCGGGGTTGCGCCGCTGTGGGCCACGCAAGCGCTGCCGCTGGTCGATCTCCCGCAGCACCTCCACCTCATCTCGGTGCTGCACCGCATCGACGACGCGTCGACGCTCTACCCGGAGATCTTCGCGCGCCGCCCCGAGCTCACGCCGTACCTCGGCTACTACTACGTGGTCAGCGCGCTCAACTGGCTGCTGCCGCTCGAGCTCGCCAACCGGGTGTTCCTCTCGGCGTACGTGATCGGCCTGCCGCTCTCGCTCGCGTTTCTGCTCAAGAGCCTCGGCCGCCCGACGTGGCCCGCGCTGCTGGCCCTGCCCTTCGCGTACGGAGACAGCTTCGCGTGGGGCTTCATCAACTACTGCGCGTCGTTGCCGCTGGCGTTGCTGACCTGCGGCTTCTTCGTGCGCGCCATCACCGCGGAAGCCAGCCAGCGCAGGCGGTGGGCGATCGCGCTCGCGGTGAGCCTGGTGGCGGTGCTGCTCTTTCACGTGCAGGCCTTCGCGTACCTCGGCGTGGCGCTGCCGTTTCTGCTGCTGACCACCCCCGCGCCCGAAGGCAAGACGTGGCGCGCGCGCGTGCCGGCGGTGATCGGCGTCATGCCCGGCGTGCTGCTCTTCGTGTTGTGGATCGGCCTGCGCGTCGGCCAGCCGCAGGAGATCGCCCCCGGCCAGCCGTGGCGCTCGTGGGGCCCGATGCTCTCGAAGGAGAACCTCGGCTGGAAGTCGTTCGACCAGAACCTCGCGGAGTTCGTCTCGGTGCCCAACGGCAAGCTCACCGACACCAGCTTCCCGATCCTCGCGGGCATGGTGCCCGACGGCAGCGATCAGAACGCGGTGCGGCTGGTGTTCCTCGTCACGCTGGCCGCGGTCGTGTTGCGCTTGACGAAGGGCTTCAAGCCGCAGCCCGAGACCACCGAGGGGCCCATCGCGCGCTGGCGGATCGTCGGGCTGGCGGCGCTGGCGCTGCTGCTGCTCTTCGCCCTGCCCTTCGATATCCGCGGGTACATGTATTACCTCAACACGCGCTACGCCCACCTCGCGGCGGCGCTGTTGGTGGTGTCGGTGCCGGTGCTCGACGCGACGTGGTCGAGGCGGCTGCTCTTCGTGGCCGCGGCGACGGCGCTGGTGTTGATGCTGCCGCTCTACCGCGCGTTTGGCGCCTTCGACGCCGAGTCGCGCGCGCTGACCGAGCTGGCGAAGAGCGCCGGTGAGAAGCCGCGGGTGATGGGGCTGGTGTACGCGACCGGATCCCGCGCGGTGACGCACCCGGTGTACCTGCACTCGAGCTGCGTGGTGGCGCGCGAGCGGGGCGGGCTCACCAACTTCTCGTTCGCGCTCACCCCGCACAGCCCGCTGATGTACCGCGGCCCTCCGCCGCCGACGTTCGCGAGCGAGTGGCGTCCCGACACCATGAGCTGGGCCGAGCACGGCAGCCACTACGATCACTTCGTGATCCGCGGGCCGCGCCCCGAGCAGATCTTCGGCAACCGCCTGCAGACCGAGCTCTACGTCGCAGCGCAGGCGGGCGACTTCTTCCTCGTGCGCAAGCGCTGACCGTCAGGCACAGTCCGCCGCATGGACTTCTTGTCGATGACGGCGCAGCAGGTCGAAGGGCTCCCGGAAACGAAGGCGCAGGAGGTGCTCGACGCGTGGGTGAAGGCGAAGAAGGCCGAGCTCCCCGCCGCGCTCTCGCAGTCGAGCAGCAAGGCCCACGCGAAGCTGGCGAAGAAGGCGCTGTACCGGCTGCAGTCGAGCGGCGTGCAGGCGGTGGTCGAACCGAAGGCCGAGCCCGCGGCGGCGCCGGCCAGCGAGCCCGCGAAGAACGAGTTCCCCGCGGCGCTGTCGATGCAGCTCGGCAGCGGTGAGCGCGCCTTCTTCTTCGCGGCGCCGGTGCGCGGCGGCGGGCTCGATCTCTTCCAGGGCATCATCCACGACGAGTTCGGGCTGGCGCAGTTCGGGTCCGAGCGCTCGAACCGCAACGCGTACCGCCGGCACCTCCGCCAGCTCGAGAAGGACCCCCAGGCGCGGGTGATGCTGGTGCCCTTCGAGCGCATGAAGCTCGAGCTCGGCCGCGCGATCGCCAACAACCAGCGCACCAAGGCCGAGTACAGCACCGAGATCGCCACCGCCTTGCAGGAGCTGGGCGTGACGCCGGTCGAGTCGGAGGTGGTGATTCCCCCGCTCGAGCCCGGCGATCTCGAGTCGATCGAAGCAGGCGCGGCGCTGCACACGCTGTTCGAGATCGAGCAGTGGCTCCCCTCAGAGCCGGACCTGGTGAACCTCACCTACCGCGTCGACGCGGTGCGCATGCTGCCCACGCCGGAAGATCAGAAGGCGGCGAAGATCGAGAAGCTCGCGAAGGACCTCGCCAACGAGCTGTTCACCCCCAGGGTGCGCGGCGTGTACGCGCGGCGCCTCTGGTACACCGCCGAGCTGGTCGAGTCGCTCGGGCGCAACGACGACGCGGCGCGCCTGCGGGCCGAAGCGCGACGGCTCGCGCACCACGAAGGGCCGAGCCGGTTTGCCGAGCAGATGTTCGTGAAGGTGCTGGCGACGCTGCCCAAGAAGCAGGGCGCGATGCCGATGCTGGCGCCGAAGTAGTTACTCGGCGTTCCAGTCGGACGCGGGGAGGATCTTCCACCCCGTGTCCACCTTGGGCGACTTGAAGCGGATCACGCGCAGCGGCCACTCGCGGGGCGTCTTCGCCGGGCCCTCGGTGGTCTGAATCGTCCAGCGGTGCACCTCGATCGAGTACTTGCCCTGCGTGCCGGCCTTGGCGAGCACCGCGCGCATCGGGTTCTTGGGGTGCCAGTACACTTCTTTGCCGGTGCGCAGCGCGTACGAGAGCACGGCGTGGCTCTTCTGGAAGGCCGTCACGCGCTCGCGGGTCGGCGCGAGGAGCTTGGTGGCCTCGGCCTGCCCGACCTCGGTCATCTTCAGATCGTCGCCCACCGCCTCGACGCCCATCAGCTTGGTGAGCGCGGTGCGGCCCGCCTTGTCGAGGTCGTTCATCATCTGCACCGCGTGCGCGAGATCGCCGTCTTCCTTCTTCACCGGGTCCTTCGCGCCGAACTTCCAGTTCTCGAGGCTGAAGAGCTGCGCGTTCATCGTCACGCCGCCCAGCAGCAGATCCTTGCCCGCCTCGTCACCGGTGCCGGTCAGCGCGTTCAAGTAGGTCTCGGCGACCTTCTTCGGCTCGCTGTCGTCTTGCGCGAAGGCGGAGATGCTGGACAGCAGGAGCAGTGCGGGCAGCAGTCGTGACATGGGACGGGAAGGATTCCCCAAACGGCGGCGCGCTTCCAGCAGCTTGGTGAGGCCCGGGCGATGGGGTACACGCGCCGACATGCGCCTGACGTTCCTGCTTGCCCTCACTGTGGCCGTGGCTTCGGCCTGCGGTGCCCCCAAGACGACGTGCGATGCGAAGAGCTGTGCGACGGGCTGCTGCACGCCCAACGGCGAGTGTCTGCAGGGCACCGAGACGCTGGCCTGCGGCACCGGCGGCGCGGCGTGCGTCGACTGCAGCACCACCTCGCAGGTCTGCGGCCAGAACGTGTGCACCGCGGCCCCGGTGGTCGACGCGGGCACGCCCTTCATGTGCACGCGCACCCCGGTCGAGTGCAGCGATCAGGTGATCCAGGGCCTCGGGCTCTTCTCGAACGTCGCGGCCGGCGCAGTGACCAACGCGGCCGACACCGGCGGCGGCTTCAAGGCCACCATCGACGCGACGGGCGGCGGCTTCACGCCTTCCGAGAGCTACGTGTACGTGCGCTTCGGCGAGCTGGGGCTCGAGAAGCTGAACCTCGACGACATGACGGCGCTCGACTCGATGGACTGGGACCTGGCGTTCCGCCGCTTCGTGATCCGCATCAACAGCGGCGACTCGGGGCCGGCGTGCGTCGGCGCGCAGCAGCGCAGCGAGGCCTACGACGCGCTGGTGGCGATGCCCAACGACTTCCTGCCCGAGGGCGACGACTTCATCACCCGCCCGCCGGCCTGCGGCTTCGTGGACGACGGCTCGGGCCTCGGCACTTCGCCGCGCACCAAGCTGGCGACCTTCTACAACTACGCCGGCTGCGTGCAGATGACGAAGAAGACCTACGTGGTGCAGACGCACAGCGGTCGCCACGTGAAGGTCACCTTCAACACCTACTACGCGACCGAAGCGGCCCAGACGACCTGCGACACCACGGGCAGCAGCGGCGGCGCGGCGGGCGGCACCATCCGCATGCGCTGGTCCTACCTGGACTGAGCTCATGGCCATGCGCGCGCTCTGGGTCGTCGTCTGTGTCGGGCTGGCCGGGTGTGGCGACGAGGCCACCACCCCCGAGCGCCGCACGCCCGTCATCCACTCGAAGCAGGACGCGCTGCGCCCCACCGACACCTCCAGCGGGCTGATGTGGCGCTTTCAGGCCAGCGACGTCGTCGAGTCGCAGGGCGTCGATGGTGGCTTGTTCAAGGTGCACTTCACGCGCGCCGGCCTCAACGCGGTGCCGGCCACCGACGCCGACGACAGCGGCGTGCCCGACTTCGTCGAGCGGGTGGAAGAGACCTACGAGAGCGTCGGCGCGCTGTACCACGGCCCCCTCGCCTTCCGCCGGCCGCTGAGCGACGCCACCATCACCGACAACGGCGGTGACGGGCGCTTCGACATCTACCTCCTCGACTTCGCGCGCGCGGCCGACGGCGCGTTCCGCGTCGATCAGTGCCCGGCGGCCGACAAGTGCCTGGGCTACGTGGTGCAGGAGAACGACTTCGCCGGCTACGGCTACCCCAACACCACCGTCGCCACCCGCATCCTCGGCAGCCACGAGTACTTCCACGGCGTGCAGGCGGCCTACGACAACGATCAGAGCGTGGTGGTCAGCGAAGGCACCGCGGTGTGGGCCACCGAGCGCTTCGACCCGTCGACCAACGACTTCGAGAACTTCATCGACGGCTACCTCTCGCGGCCCGATCGCTCGATCGACTCGCCGCCGCCCGGCCCGGTGCCCGACTTCGCGTACGGCTCGGCGATCTTCTTCAAGTTCCTCACCGAGCGGCATGACGACGCGCTGATCCGCAAGCTGTGGGAGCACCTCGAGAACGGCCAGGGCGACGTCAGCGAGCCCGCCGATCGCGCCAACCCGACCTTCGTGGTGCAGCTCGACGCGCTGCTCCGGCGCGACTACGGCTCGTCGTTCGCCGCCGAGTGGGCGGAGTTCACCCGCTGGAACCTGTACACCGGCGCCGCGGCCGACTCGACGCAGGCCTGGCTCGACGCCACGCGCTACCCGCTGGTGGCGATGACCAGCGTGACCTTGCCCTACCGCGCCGACGGCCCCCGCGTGTTCTACGCCTCGGCCCAGTACTTCCTCGCGCCGGCCGCGGGTCGCACCCGCGTCACCGCGAAGCTCGTCGACGGGCCGTTCACCAGCACCGACGATCTGCCGGGCATGGTGGTGTGGCTGGCCGCGCGCAAGGGCAACCGGAACACCGAGGTGGTGAAGGTCACCGCGGGCGAGACGGTCGACGTGACCGGCGGCTCGGCGATCGTGGTGGTCGCCAACACCAACCGCGGGGCGATCGGCGCGTCGTTGAGCCAGCGGCCCGCGCTGTGTGTCGGCACGCCGGAAGAGGTCGCCGCGTGCGTCGCCGCCGTGCAGAACGGTGGCTCGCCTGACGCCGGAGTCGATGCAGGAGTCCCCGCGATGGATGCGGGGGTGGAGCAGCCGGGCGTGGACGCGGGCACGATGGAGCCCCCGCCGCCGGCCGGTTGTGGATGTGGAATGGGGACCACACCCCTGTGGTTCCTCGCGGTGCTCGTCGGCCGCCGTCGCCGCCTGAGCTGAAGGAGGAAACGTGTCGCACTTGTTGATGGTCGCGCTCTCGCTGGTGTCGGGGGACGTCAACTCGCGCCGCAGCCCGGTGGTGCAGGTGGTCGAGAAGGTGTCGCCCGCGGTGGTCTACGTGGGCACGGTGTCGGTGGTCGAGACGCGCTTCCGCAGCCGCTCGTTCGAGGACTTCTTCTTCAGCCCGCAGGAAGAGCGGCGCGCGGTCGAGGGCCTCGGCTCCGGGGTGATCATCGACGCGGCGGGGGTGATCGTCACCAACGAGCACGTGATCCGCGGGGCCTCGGAGATCCACGTGGTACTCGCCGATGGCCGCCAGGTGGACGCGGAGGTGATCGGCAGCGACTCCGACGCCGATCTCGCGGTGCTGAAGATCAACGTGAAGGGTCCGCTGCCCGCGGCGAAGCTGGGCACCTCGTCCGATCTGATGATCGGCGAGAGCGTGGTGGCGATCGGCAGCCCGCTGGGCCTCAAGAAGACGGTGACGGTCGGCGTGGTGTCGGCGCTGGGCCGAACCATCAAGAGCGATGATCGCGTGCTCAACGACTTCATCCAGACCGATGCGTCGATCAACCCCGGCAACTCCGGCGGGCCGCTGCTCAACATCGACGGCGAGGTGATCGGCATCAACTCGGCGATCATCGCGTCGGCGCAGAACATCGGCTTCGCGATCCCCGTGGACAAGGTGCGCCGCATCGTCACCGAGCTGACCCAGTTCGGGAAGGTGCGCGCCGCGTGGGTGGGCCTCGACGTGCAGCCGCTCTCGCTCGAACTCTCGCGCCGCCTGGGGTGGGATCGCACGTTCGGCGCGCTGATCAACGTGGTCGAAGACGGCAGCCCCGCCGCGCTCGCCGGCTTCCAGCGCGGGGACATCGTGATGCAGGTCGGCACCACGCAGATCGAGAACGCCGACGACCTGCGCAGCCGAATCCGAGGGTTGACCGCGAAGAGCCCGGTGCAGATGAAGATCTTCCGCGCCGGACAGGAGCTCGCGGTCGAGCTCACGCCCATCGAGTTCCCCCAGAAGCTGGTCGACAGCACCGTGTGGGATCGGCTGGGGCTCCGGCTCAAGCAGGCCCAGGGCGGCATGGTGATCACCGCCGTGCGCCCGGGAACGCCGGCCAGCCGCGTGGGGCTCGAGCCGGGCGACGCGGTGGTGCGCGTCAACCAGATGCCGGTGGGCACGCCCGACGCTTTCAAAGAAGCGATCGTTCAGGCGCGTGGCAAGCAGAGCGTGCTGCTGCTCGTGAAACGCGGGGGGCGGGGCTACTACCTGACGCTCCCGTTCTGAGCGCGAAGATAGAGATTTGACGGGGGGCGTCATGCCCATAGCCTGCCCGGCATGAGTGCGTACCGTTACCAGGCCCTCGGCCCCCTTCAGGCCGGTGAGGGATCACGCGCGTTCCTCGGGTTGGCGATCAGCGCCGACAACAAGGCGCGCCCCGTCGTGATCATCTGGGTGCCCGAAGCCGCGGAGAAAGACCCGCAGCTCCTGGCGAAGATCAAGCGCGAGACGGAACACGCGGCGCAGCTCGATCACCCGCACATCGTGACGGTGATGGGCTTCGCGAAGCTCGAAGAGGGCCACGCGCGCGTCGTGGAGTTCGCCGACGGCGAGTCGCTGCGGAAGATCCTCGACACCTGCAAGAAGCTGCCGACGCGCATCGCGACGCGGGTGATCCTCGATGCGTGTACCGCGGTGCACTACGCGCACATCGCCGGCAACGACGACGGCGCGCCGCTGGTGCACGGCGATCTCCGGCCCGAGACGATGCTCATCTCGTTCCAGGGCGTCACCAAGATCACCGGCTACGGGGCGCTCGCCTTCGCGCCGCGCGAGCTGGGTGGACAGCGGGTGAAGGGTCGCCGGGTGCACTCCGCGCCCGAGCAGATCATCGGCGGCCGCGACGCGGTCAGCGTGCCCACCGACGTGTACCTGCTGGGCATCTCGCTCTACGAGTGTCTCACCGGCGCGGTGCCCTGGGCCGAGCAGGCCGAGTTCTTCGATCACGCGGTGCTGACGCTGCCGCTGCCGCCCGCGACGCCCGGCGACATCCCCGAGGCGTTCGAGCCGATCATCCAGAAGGCGTGCGCGAAGAAGGCGCTCGATCGCTACCCGACGCCGCTGGCGATGCGCGAGGCGATCGAAGCGGCCGCGGGCAACGAGATCGCCACCGACGACGAGCTGGCGAAGTACCTCGAGACGCTCTTCCCCCAGTCGCACCAGCTGCGCGCCGCGCGGCGCCACACCATCGACGCGGGCATCGCCGACTTCGTGCGCCGGCAGTGGGCCGAGCAGGAACGTCGCGAGACGACGCCGATGATGCGGGCCATCGAGGTGCCGGAGGCGATGATCCCGCCTGGCGTGCCCAGGCCCGTCGCCGCGCCGCCGCCGGTGGCCGCGAAGGCCGCGCCGCCCCCTGCCCCACCCGCGCCGCCCAAGCCCGCCGCGCCTCCCAAGCCGAAGACCGCTGAGTGGACCCAGCCCGACGAGGACGACGAGCCGAAGCGTGACGAAGGCAGCTCCTTGCCGTGGGTGATCGCGCTGGCCGTGTTCGTGGCGATCATCGCGGGCTGGTGGGGCTGGAAGAAGGCGAACGAGCCCATTCCCGGCGTGGACATCCTCGACACGCAGCCGGTGAAGCCGGCGGTGGTGGTCGATGCGGGCCCGGTGCCCGAGCCTGACGCGGGCGTGGTCGAGAGCTCGATCGACGCAGGTGAAGAGGTCATCGACGCAGGCTCGCCCGAAGACGCAGGCCAGGCGGCCGTGGCCCCGACGGTGATCGACGCGGGGCTGCCGACGGCGGTGGCCGACGTCTCGGTGCACCTCGAGTCGACGCCCGGCGTGGAGGTGCTGCTCGACGGCAAGTCGCTCGGTCACACCCCGTGGATGGGGTCCCTGCCCCCCGGCCGCAAGGTCTTCACGCTGCAGAACAAGGCGCTGGGCATCTCGAGCACCAAGGTGATCACCGTGAAGTCGGACGCGGTGAGCGAGAGCTTCACGTTCGAGAAGGGCTTCGTGGCGGTGAAGGCCCCCGAAGGCGCCGCGGTGTTCATCGACGGCAACCGCGTCGGCACCGCGCCCATTCGCGGCGAGATCCCCGTCTACGAAGGCAGCCACCGCATTCAGGTCACGGTGGGCCAGTCGAAGTGGAGCGAGCCATTCACGCTCTACGGCTCGCAGCGCGTGTCGTTCAACGTCGAGCTGCAGTGACTTCAGCGGTGTGACTTGCGCTGACGGATCAGCGCTTCATAGCTGCGGGTCACGCTCTGGCTGAGGATCAACAGCTCCCCCACGTCGGGCGGGGTGAGCTGATCGGGGCCCTGATCGACGTAGAGCAGGTGCACCAGCTTCTCGCGCACCAGCAGCGGGAGGATCACCGCCGTCCGCGGGTAGCCGCCGCCGAGCAGCTTGTAGAAGACCTCCATGCCGGGGGTGCGCTTCATCGGCCCCACGAAGTGCGACTTGAGATCGCGCACCAGCTTGAAGGTGTTCGGCTCGCGCAGCGTGACGCCGATGCGACGCACCGCCTTCTCCGAGACGCCCAGCCCGAGGCCGCGCCAGCCACTGACCAGCTCGCCCTGCACGTTGAGGATCAACGCTCGGCGGAACTTGCTGCGCGCGAACTGCAGCACGGTGCGCGCGATGTCTTCGCGGCCGGTGCTCGTCTGGAGGTGCTTCTGGGCCTCGGCGAACGAGAGCGGCGGCGCCTGCACCTCGACGGAGTTGCCGCCCAGCGGCGCGGCGGGGGTCTCCTCTTCGATCACCGCCCCTTCGATGACCTCTTCTTCACCCTCGGAGCCCTGCGCGGCGGCGTACAGCTTCGCGAAGTCGTCTTCGTTGATCAGCTCGGCGACCTCGCCGGGGTTGGGGGCGCGCTCGTCCTTCTGCTTCGAGGGGCGCAGGGTGTTCATGTCGATCGGGCGGATCGGCCGGAACGCCTTGCAGTGCACGCGCAGCAACTGGTTCATCCGGAACTCGGGGATCACCACCGCCACCACGCGCTTGCCGGCCTTGAACGCGAGCGTGTCGATCGCCTTCACGTTCGGGCCGATCACCGCCACCGTGAGGCGGGTGGCTTCGATGCGCATCGGGAGCACGTCTTCGTCGTCGTAGAACTGGCGGCTGGCGACCGCGAGGGCCGAGGGGTCCGGCAGCATCTCGCCCGAGGCGTAGGGCAGGCTGTGTTGGCGCCCCAGCACGCGCGCGAGATCGAGCTCCTTCAAGAAGCCGAGCTCGACGAGGTTGGTGCCGAGCCGGCCGCCGTGGACCACCTGCGTCTCGAGGGCCTCTTCGAGCTGCGCGGGCTGAATCAGCTTCTCTTCGAGGAGCAGCTCACCGAGTCGCGGCATGGGCGCCTCCACTGACCGCGTCATCGGGGTGGTGCGAGAGCCCGACCAGGTTCCCCTCGGGGTCGCGGAAGTACATCGTCCACCCGGTCTGCTTCTCGAGCTTCACGCCGCGCGCCTCGAGCGCACTCGCGATCTCTGCCCGGCGTGACGCGGCGATGCGCAGCGCCAACATCGAGAAGCCGAGCACCCCATCGGGCGTCTCGGCGGGCGCGGCCTCCACGGCGAGAAAGCCGGGCGCGACGCCGACCCAGATGCTGCGGAGCGAACCGTCATCACGGTGGAAGCGCTTGAGCTCGGGCAGCCCGAGCACGTCGACGTAGAACGCCGCGACCCGCGCGACGTCACGGACCTGCACTGCGAGGTGATGGAAGCCGTCGATCTGCACGGCCCGCAAGCTACTCCGCTCGGCGACGGCGGCGCGCGAGAACGAGCAGCGCGAGCGAGATCGCCCCGGCGACGTCGGTCCCGCTGGTGCAGCCACAGCCGCTCGGGACCGGCATGCCGTCCGGAGCCGTCATCGAGACCACCAGGCCGTGCAGCGAGACCACCGGGTCCACGGAAGGCGTCGCGAGCAGGCGCGCTCGAGCGGCGAGGCGAATGACCACGGCGCCATCGGCAGGCAGCCCCACCCCGTCGAGGACGAGCGCCCCGTCTTGCAGCCGCGCGGCCGTGCGCACCCCGTCGACCAACACCGAGTCGAGCACCGGCGTGGCCCCGCTGAACGGCACCTCGAGCGTGAGGCCGTCGGCGGCGCAGGCCGTGGTGTTCTTCAGGGTGAGCTCGAGCTCGTACGCCGACTCTTCGCGCCGGAGCACCGGACTGCTGCGCACGCTCACCAACACGAACGGATCGACGCTGACGTCCAGCGTGCGCGTCTCGGTCGCGACGAGCCCACCACCACCGTCCACGGACCACTCGATCACGAGCCGCTCGCCAGCCATCGAGACGTCGGTGCGCTCGGTCTGCAGCTCGAAGCTCGGACCCACGCCCGAGGTGGCGCTGAGCGGCGGGCCGGACACCTGACGCCAGCTCGTCTCCGTCGCCGCGCACGTGCCGGCCACTGGGAGCAGCGAAACCGTCGAACGAACGCCTTCTCCACAGCGCGCCAAGAGCTGGCTCACCGACTGCGCGCCGACCGCCACCGGAGTGCCGGACAGCATGACCGTCTGGCGATCGCTGGCGCCGGTGTCTCCGCCGTCCTCGAACAGGCGCGCGACGATCTCGAAGTTCCCACCAGCACACCCGTTGGGCACCGGCAGCGACCACGGCCCTGACGCGTCGAAGGTGCCATCGGTGATGAGCGTCATGCCCGCGCCGAAGACGCTGACCTGCGCTTCGAGCGCGCGTTGGGCCTGGCAGGTGGCGAGCACCGAGAGCTCGCCGAACACCACGCCCGCGTCTCCCGCGGCAGTGAGCGTGAACGGCGTCGTCGCGTCGAGCGGAGCGACGTTGGCCTGCAGGTCGATGACGATCGTGCCGGCGTCCGAGAGGAGCTGCCCGCCCACCACACGCCGTCGCGCCGTCGCGGTGAGCTGGCCCCCGACACACTCAGCCGCGGTGACCAACAGCCCACCGTCGAGCGGAGTCACCGTCGCGGCGCCGGGCGGGATGGGCTCCCAAACCAGCTCCGTGCCGGGGAAGCCTGTCGTCATCGCGCAAGCGTGATCGGTGCCGATCGGACGCCACAGCACCGTGGTGCCTCCGAGCTGCGAGGCAGGCGCCGGGAAGACCGGATCTTCCGCCAGCCCCCACGGCGCGAGCGTGACGACTTCTTGCGCGGTGGTGGTCGAGGGCAGGCCGCGGCTCCAGGTCGCCGTCGCGGTGATGGTGGTGGTCGTGGTGGCACACACCGTCTTCGGAGGGGTCCACGTGAGCTGCGCGCCGGTGCCGCTCTGCCCGTCGGACGTGCTCCACGAGAGGCTCGCCGAGTCACAGCCGCCGTCGATGAAGGCCGAGAACGTCACCGGCGCCCCACCCGTCTCAGGAGCCACCACCGGCGCGTTCGTCTGCAGTGTGCCGTGGCCCACCACCTCGAGATTGCTCTGCACCGGCACCACGTGGAGTCCGTCACGCGCGGTCACGGTGAACGGCAACGGGCCACACGCCGCGCCCGCGGGAATCACCGCGTCCACCACGTACCCATCGGCGCTCACCGGCGTGACGCTGACGCCCGACCACGAGAGGAAGAGCGGATCTCCGTCACCGTCTCCGGCGTCGGCGGTCAAACGCACCGTCGCGCCCGCATCGCCCTGCAGTGAGGGCACGTCGAGCACCGGAGCCGCCGCGTCTTCGTAGAGCCACACCCCGCCCGTCGCGTCGACCGCCGCGCACCAACGTGCGTCGAGGCAGTGCACGCGGTTCGTCATCAACGCCGGCACGCCTGTTCGCGCGCGCCACAGCTCGCCATACCGCGCGGGATCGGGAATCGGAGACCACACCTCACCGGTCGTGGTCGTCACCAACGAAGCGCCCGGCGCCATGCCCACGAAGGCCGCGATGTTCGAGGGGAACGTCGGCGCGACGGTCGGCGTTGCCCGAACGTCAGGCACCAGCACCAGCTCGCCCGCGGTGGTGATCGCGAGCAGCGAAGGGACCCCACCGCGCTCGAAGGGAGACAGATCGCGCAGCGTCTTGCCGATGGCGATGCTGCTCCACGCGCCGCCGTCCACGCTCAGCGCGTAGTTCGAGATCTGGTTCACCACGTGAAAGTCAGCGCCTCCGATGCGCGCGGTCTGCAGGCCCTTCGGCGTGCCACCCAGCATCGTCGAGCCCACGACGGGGAAGGTCGTGCCCGAGGCCGGCCCGATGCGCAGCGAGTCGTTGATGCCCGTCGTGGTGGTCATCACGAGCTGATCGTTGCCGAACACCCGCAAGCGAAGACCCGTCGACGAGATGCCCGCGACCGTGGTGCCGCAGCCGGGCGCGAAGCTGAGGTTCGCCGCGGAGTCGAGCGCGACGAGACACCCTCCATCGACCACCCCGGCGCCCACGTAGTTGCCGGTCGGCAGCGACGCGAGCGTCGTCACGCCACCGTCCGCGTTGGCGACCCAGAGGATCGCGTTACCGCCCGCACCGCTGCTGGTCGCCACCACCATCCCGGCGTCGACCACCACGACGTCGCGCGGCGTTCCCCCGAGAGTTCCAAGTTGGCGCCAGCCCGCGAGCGCGAGCGTGGGGAGCAGCACGATCAAGAGGCGCAGTGCTCGCATCAGTAGCTGACCTCCGTTCGCAGGTAGAGGCGATCACGCGACACCGAGGAGCCCGCGTCCAGCCCCGTGCCGGAGAATCCGAACGCGGTGTAACCAGCGCCCACGAAGAAGCGGTGATCGAAGCGGTAGCCGACCTCTCCGCGCAGCGACGCCCACGAGCCACCATCGAGCGCGAGCGTGCGGGCGGCGGCTTCACCCGCGAGCTCCAGCCCTTCCCAGATGCGCACCGAGGGGCGAATCGACGCCGAGAGGATCGGGCCGCTCTCCGTGAAGCCGAGATGTCCACCGGCCGAGACCGCGAGGCGATCACCGAAGCGCACCGTGGGGAGCACCGAGATCACGTGGAGCCGCTGCTCGAGCGTGGCCGACCAGTCCTGCTTGTACGCGTAGCGGGCCAGCACCGCGCCGCGCGCAAACCGCCAGGCGACGGCCGCGGACGCATCGAGGGTCCTGCCCACCAGCACCTCGTCCTTCACCGTGTGCGACCACCACGCGCGCGCGGTGACCGACACGTCACGCTGGGCCCGCCACTCACCGCCGCCGCTGGCGACGTACTGCCGCAGCGTCCGCGCGCCCTGCTCGTCTCTGACCTCTCCTCGAGCGAAGAAACGAAGCGCGTCCTGCTCCCACGCCAGCGAGAGTCCACCTGCGTTGCGCGCGACGTCGGTGGTGAGCCCTTCGAGCGTGCGCGCACCGTGCTCGTAGCGCGCGGAGACGGTGAAGGCGTCGGTGACGCGCTGCGAGAGGCCCACCGCGCGCCCCAGCCGCAGCCCGTCGACGTCGGTGGCCGAGACGTCTTCGGCAAAGACAGCGGTGTTGGCGTCGAGCTGCTGGCGCACACCGGTGACCAGGCGACGCTCTCCGGCACCGGGCGCGTCGGCGTCGATCGACTGCACGCCGTACCAGGTCTCTTCTCCGCGCGACCACTGCACGTTGCCCCACGCCTGGGGACCGAGCCCCGGCCCCCAACCGCCGCGAAGCCCGAGCTCGAGCTTCTCGGTCGGCTTCACGTCGACGCCGAGGCTGCCGAAGGTGAGATCGGCTCCACCGGCACCGAGCACCTGCTGCCGATAGCCCGCTCGGAGCTGCAGCCAGCTCGTCAGGCGATAGCGCCCCGCGAGGCCGAGCGTGAAGCCGCTGCGCGCCCCTTCCTCGAACGTCTGCGCGAACTCGCGCGCTTCGAGCCGCACGCCCCAGTCGGTGCGCTCGTAGCCGACGCCGCCTGCGAGGGTGCGTCCCACCACGCGGGCGCCCGAGAACGGCGAGCGAGGATCGGGCATGTCACGGAAGTCGACCAGCGCCGTGACGACCACCGGCCCCAGCGGCTGCTCACCTCGCAGCGACACCTGATTGAGTCTCGAGCTCTGCGCGATGTCGGCGAAGCCCTCTTCACGCCAGCGCCACGCCGCGTCCCACGAGCCGCGACCGAACAAGCCCTTCGACCGCGCGCGCAACGTGACGCCCCACCCGCCGGTGCCGGAGCTCGTCGCGAGCTGCTGCGTCAGGCCGCCGTCGCGAGAGAACGCGAGCCCCTGCGCAGCGCCGTCGCTGCGGGCGGCCTCGGCGCTCAGCCACACCGGCCCGAGCCTCGCCTCCGCGAAGCCACGCAGCAGGGAATAGGCGCCATCGCGGAAGGCGCTCGCGCCGACGTTCACCGGACCGAGCCGGCCGCGGACTTCACCGGCGAAGACCGCGTCGCCCGGGCCGCTGGTGTCGAGGTACTCGTAGTCGACGACGAGCACCGCCACCTGCCCGGTCGTGAGCGGATCGCTCTGCAGCAGCGAGTCGTTGGCGAAGAACGACAGCGGCCGCGTGAGCAGCACGCGGCCCGACAGCGCGTCGAGCGTGTAGTCACGCATTCGCTGAAGGTGGACCTCACGCACCGGCAACTGCGTCACCGCGTCGCGCCACTCCACGCGCACCACCTCGCTGCCGGTGACGACCGAGCTCTTCGCGAGGAAGAAGAGGCTCCCGCCGGTGCTCTCGAAGCGCTCGTGCATCGGGCGCCGTGAGAACCCCGACAGCACGTCCGCCTGAGAAGGCGCCGCGAGGCCGCGCAGCGACACACCAAAGGGCGACTTCTGCGTCGGCGTCTCGACCTCGAGGAAGGCGCCCTGCAGCGCACGGTGGGCGCGCCCCACGTCGGCGTTCGCCTGAAACCAGCGCGCGCTGCCGTAGCCGAGGCGGCCCCAGCCTTCGCGCGAGAGTTCGACCCGCAAGCGGCCCTCGGAGGGATTGCTGGCGATGGTCGCCGAGTCGTCGGCCCACGCCGTCTGGTTGCGCATCGGGTCGAGTTGGCGGGCAAAGGTGTCCACCCGGCGCGCGTCGAGGATCGCCCGCGCCTGCAATGCCGTCACATCGACGTCGCGCAGGTCGAGCTCGGCGCCCAGCTTGAAGCCCGCGAACGACGCGCGCGCCGCGGCCGCCCCGCGACCGAAGACCGAGAAGGCGCCACGGCGCACGTCGTAGTTCGCCTCGAGGTCGAGCAGGCCGACGACGAAGATCCCGCTCGTGCCCAGCCGGTCCATGCGCTGCGACCAGGTGGTCGCGCCGACGGTGAAGGTGAGCTCGGCGTGTTCGCCCTTCACCTGTCGCGCCCCGCGGCCGCTGGGGTCGAGCGCGAGGGGCTCGCCGTCGAACGACACGATCGCCCCCGGGACCAGCTCGGCCGACAGCACGCCGGTGGAAGACCACGTGACCTGCCCGGCGGACTCGAGCGCGCGGGGGATCACCAGCGTGCTGCCCTTGCGCGTCACCACGTCGAAGTGGTGCAGCCAGACGCGGAGCTGGCCCGGCCGCGTCGAAGACACCGCCACCACGTTCGCCCCGCTCGAGAGCGGAACCCACGCGCGGCCGTCGGTGGTGAGGGCGCCGTTCACTGCGAGCTGCTCACCCTCCGGCACGCTCAGCGCGAGCTCGACCTGCAGGCCCGCCTCGGCGCGCCGGAACGCGGGGCTCTCGTCACGAAACGCAGGCCCCTGGCTGAAGCCGCGCGTCAACGGGAAGGCGACATGCACCGCGGCGCCAGCGGGCGCTTCGATGGTCCGGCCCTGCTCCACCCCGCCCCACGCTCCGAGCAGCGAGCCGGGGTCGACCTTCACGCGATGACGGCCGGGCTGCAGCCGACCTCCGGCGAAGGTGTCCGCGGTGCGCGCGCCCACGCCAGCGAAGTGGAAGCGACCCTCGCGATCGGTGGTCGCCTCGAGGCCCGTCTCGAGCAGCACGCGCGCGCCGCCGACGCCGGGCTCTTCGCTCCCGCACTGGCCGTCGCGATCGAGGTCTTCACACACGCGTCCGACGATCGCCCCGTCGTCGAACTGGCTCAGCACCGGAGCCTGCGCGAGCGCGAGCAGCGTGAGGCCCGCGGCGATCACGGCGCGACCTCGACCACCGCCGTCACGCGGCTCTGCACGTCGGTGATCGACACCAGGCCGGCGCCGAGCGGCTCGCGGGTCTGACCGTGGCTCTTCACGCGCCGCGTCCCGCCCGCACCGCGGAGCTCGACCTCACGGTCCTCGAGGACCGCGCCGTCGCTCGACTCGACCCACCAGGTGAGCGTTCCCGCCGAGAGCTCGGTCTTCACGTTGACCGGCAGCGCGGGCCCGACGAGCACCGGGGCCGGCACCGCGACTCGCGGCTGGCTCTTCTCCAGCCCACCATCGAGAGAGACCTTCAGGCCCGGCCACTCGACGTGGTGCAGCTCGGTCACGTCCGGCGTGGGGGTGAACTCGACGACGCCGTCTTCGCCGGTGACCACCTCTCGCGCGCCGGCCTGCACGCGCTGCCCTGCGACCGGCAGTCCACTGAGATCGGACACCAGCACGCCGATTCCGCCGTCGGTGCGCCACGCCTGCAGCCGCGCCGGCTCTCGGCCGAGCGGACCTGACGCGGAGATCACCAGCTCGTGTGCACCGAGCGCCGTCGAGGCCGGCACGGTCCATCGCAACAGGGCCTCCCCGCGCTCGTCGGTCACCACCGGAGCCAGACCGGCTGACGCGACCGTCACCCCGGCGAGCGGCCGCCCGAGCTGATCTCTCGTCAGCGCCCGCGCGCGCCACACGCCGCCGAGGTGGGCCAGCTCGTCGAGCGCGGTGAGCGTCACCTGCCGCACGGGGCCTTGCGCCAGCTCGACGGTCAGCTCGTCGGTCGAGTCGACCGAGCGCTGCTTCCAGCTCGCGACCATGTGCTCCACGCCGGAGCCCAGCTCGCGGGGGGTGGTCCATGTCCATTCCTGAACGCCGTCACCGAGCTCGCGCGGGGCGCTGAACGAACCGCGACCGCCCTTCCACACCACCCGCGCGCCCTGCGTCGGGCTGCCGTAGCGATCGGACGACGCACACAGCACCCGCGCCTTCGACACACCGTCCGCAGGCAGCCGCGTCGGGGTCACCACGCACGCGAGCTGATCGGTCGGCGGCAACACGAGGTCGAGCGACGCGGTGCGCTTGTTGCCGACGCGATCGCGGGTGATGGTCTTCGCGATGCCGTAGCCGGGCGGCACGACCACCGGCAGGCGGAAGGTGCCGTCGGCGGCGGCCGTGACGGGTCCGAAGGCGCGGCCCCCGAGCTCGAGCCCCACCACCGCCCCCGGCTCGGCCTTGCCCGGCACCTCGACCGCCGAAGCGATCGGCACGCGGAGCACCCCGAAGGCGCCCTCCACCGACTGCGGGTGCGGCCACGGCGCGAAGGCCACGATGATCGCGACCTCCGGGAAGCGGGTGGTCGGCAGCACGTAGCGCGCGCGGAAGCGGCTCGGCCCGACGCGTTCGATCGAGTCGATGCTGCCGACGTTGGCCCGAAGCACCGGCGGCGCGGGTTGGGCGACGCCTCCGATGGAGATCTCCAGCTGCGCGGTCACGTCGCGCCCCTTCACCGGAGACGCGGGCGTGAGCGACAGCGAGACGTTGGACGCGGACTGACCCAGCGCGGACGAAGCGAGGCCGACGATCAGGCTGACGCTGAGAGCGACCCCGCCACGCATTCAGCGCGGCAGTGTACGTCGCCCCTGCCGCGCCACGAGCCGAATCGCCGCGGGGCGACGGAGCAACATCGCGGCGAAGAAGAACATCGCGAGCATCGGCGCGAGCGTGCCACCGGAGCTCGAGCAGCCCGCGGCCTGCGGCCCTTCCGGAGCGCCCGCTTCGAGCGGATGCGTCGAGGTCGAGCAGGTGCCCGCCTCGGTCAGCACCAGCCGCACGCGCACCAGCCCGCCCTGCGAACGGTCGCCGTTCTGCACGTGGAGCTTGAGGTTGGTCGCCGAGACGAGGCTGCCGGCGTGTGGGGCGGGCGTGTAGTGGCGGCCATGACCATTGCCGTTGCCATTGCCGCCGCACTGACCGTGGTGATCGTCGTCGTCGTCATCGTCGTCGTCGTGGCCGCCGCCATTGCCGGTGCTCTGGCTGCACCGGAAGAACGAGTAGACGGCCGCCGTCGGGCCTCCGCGGTAGATGCAGGTGGTGGTCTTGTTGCCGCTCACGAAGCTCAGCGAGGCCCAGCCGTGCGCCGAGGCGCCCTGCACCACCGGCAGCGTCGCGGGGATGGTGAACTGCAGCGCGGGCGCGAAGGAGGCGGTGCCATCGACCCAGCGAGAAGGCGCGTAGAAGCGGGTCGCCTCGAGCGTCGCGCTGCGCGGCGTGCAGCTCGGGACCCCGGCGTCGACCGTGGGAACTCCGGCGTCGGGAACTCCGGCGTCGACGACCGGCGCGGCGGGCAACGAGAAGGTCGAGCCGTAGATGTTGGTGGTGCCGTCGGCGCTGTCGTCGGCCTGCCACACGATGCGCACCTCGCCGGTCGGCAGCAGCGTCACGTCGTTGAGCGTCTCGTTGATCGCCGGCGTGTCGGTGACCTGGAAGAGCCGGTTGGTGGTGAGGTCGAGGATCATGATGTCCGAGCGGCTCGCGCCCACCGCGCGGTTCTCGAACGCCACCACCTGCCCGCGGATCGACACGTTGCGCTGATCGCCCGGCAGCTCGATCACCGTCTCGACGCCGCCGGTCACCGGGGCGAGCACGAGGTCGATGCCGGTGGCGCCGCCCGTCTCGCGCTCGAAGACCACCTGTGTCCCGTTGGTGTCGGGCGAGGTCTCGCGCAGCAGCGAGCTGCTGATCTGCTGAATCACCCAGATCGAGCCCGAGCGCGTCGCGGTGTAGATGTCGCAGTTCGCGTCGCTGATCGGGCAGCGATCCCAGGTGACGGTGTTGCCGTCGGGCGCGACCGCGGGGTTCTGATCGGCCACGTCGTCGTTGGTCAGCCGCGTGGTGGTGTTGGTGCCGAGGTTGACGAGCACCACCTCACCCGTGCCGTTGGTGGAGAGCCCGTAGTCGACGTACACCGCGGTCTGCGAGCCGAGCGCCACGCCGTAGCGCAAGGTGCCCACCGGCGGCGCCAGCTCGGTCTGGGTCCCGCTCGCCACGTCGAAGAGCACGATGCCGGCCGAGCCCGCGAGATCGTAGAAGCGCGTGAAGACGATGCGGCCCTGATCGACGTCGCTGAGCATGTCGCGCGACAGGCCACCGTCGGCCAGCGTGTTGGGGATGGCGCCGGTCACCGCGGTCGAGAACGAGTAGTAGCGGATCTCCTCGACGGGCCCGAAGGTCGACGTGCCGGCGTTGGAATAGGCGGCGAGATCGAGATCGACGTGGGGGTCGAACTGGTTGCCCGCGGCGCCGTCGATGAGGATCTTCGGTGGCGTGAGCGTTCCTCCCGAGACGGGGAGAATCGTCAGCACCACTGTCAGGAGCGCCGCTGATCCCATCGTTCCTCCCGCCGGCCAACGGCGCCGGCACAGCAGGTCCCACTGATCAGGGCACCGGTGACCGAACGGCAGTCACTCGCTTCTCCCGGAGGCCACGGCCGACCGCTTCGTCCACTCACCGCGACGAAGGGAGGTCCCACGGCTTTGCGACCCCGGGGTTTCCCCGGGTGTGCCCTGATGCAGGAGACGGTGTTGGGTCAGGATGGTAGGGGGCGTCCGTCACTCAGGTCAAACACACCTCTTGCGACACGCGCCGAGCCTGTGTAATGCGCTGCCGCACTTACGGCCAGGTAGCTCAGCTGGTTAGAGCGGCGGTCTCATAATCCGCAGGTAGTCGGTTCGAGTCCGACCCTGGCCACACCGAAGCCCTCGATGGAGACCCCATCGAGGGCTGTTTTTTTGACGAGTTGGGCAAGCGACGGTCTTCTCCGCGTTGCAGGTGAGTAGCGGCCTGTAGCAACGCGATCTTCGGGAGACCCCATGCACGACACGACGATGAGCACGCATACCGCAGCGCCGAGTGACCTTCAGCGCCACACCTCGGCCCACGTGGAGACGGAGGAGAAGGCCTCGGAGGTGGTGAGCACGCACGTGCTCGTCGAGCAGCAGAAGGTCGACCTGCTCCGCGAGCTCTCGCGTCGCACGCGCATCGCCCAGAGCGAGTACCTGCGTGAGGCGGTCGACGATCTGCTCAGCAAGTACGAGAAGAAGGAGGAGCCCTGATGCCTCCGCGCCCCGCGCCGATCGAAGTGCCGACGTGGGACTTCACGGGCCGCCGGCCGCGCCTGGTGCCGCCCGCCCCCGCCACGTGGATCGAGACCGAGCCTTCACCGCTGCTCGAAGCGATCCGCATGTACCTCGACAAGGTCAGCTGAGCTTCGTGGGCGGCTCGACCGGCTGCCCCTCGAGCTTCGAGAGCGCGTCGGCGTTGGCCTTCTTGTCGCGGCGCGAGCGCCAGCGGTTGAAGAGCACGCCGATCACCACCAGCACCACCAGCGCGATGATCACGTTGCGCTCACCCGCCGCGATGCGGGTCAGCAACGATTCGATGTCGGCGCCGAAGTAGTAGCCGAGCACGACGAAGACCGGCGCCGAGGCCAGCGCGGCGATCGAGTCGTAGATCATGAACCGCCAGTAGTTCATGCCCACCGAGCCGGCGGTGAAGTACGTCGGCGTGCGGATGCCGGGCAGGAAGCGGGCGAGCATCACGATCTTCTCGCCGTGCTTCTTGAACATGCCCTCGACGCGCGCGCGGGCGGCCGGCGAGACGATGCGCAGGAAGAACTTGCTGCTGCCGAAGCGCCGCCCGAGCAGGAACATCACCGAGTCACCGATGATGATGCCCAGGTAGCCGATGAGGATCATCGCCGCGAGATCGGCCTGCCCGCGGTGCACGAGGACCCCGCCCATCACCAGCGGGATGTCTTCAGGCAGAGGCAGCCCGAAGCCCGCGGCGAGCAGGATCAAGAAGACCAGCCCGTAGGCGGTCAGCCCCGCGGTGCTACCGAGGAGCGCAATCAGCCAGTCCTTCACGGGTTACTTCTTCGCAGGGCGGCGGGTCTCGAGCTTCTGCATGGCGTCCATCACGAGGGTGTCGAGCGGCTTACCCTCGTCGAACAGCTTCGCGATGTCGCGAATTCCGAAGTACCCGTGGCTCTGGGCAGCTTCCCACGCGGCGTCGGGCGCCTCGATGGCCCGCAGGGCGATGGCGGTGCACACGGCGGCGGTGGCGTACTCGACGAGCGTCTGGTCCGGCGCGCCGGCGAGCTGCGCTTCCTTCAGCACCGCCACCCCGCCCGACCACTTGCCGATCTGCTTGCCGACCACCGGCTCGACGGTGAGGCGCGCGTATTCGCGGATCAGCCCCTCGACGTTGGGCTTGTCGCTGGGGCCGACGATCAGGAACGCCTCGCCCGCGTCACCGGTGACGGCGCGGACCTGGTCCTGCGCATCGAGGAGGTTGACCACGATCACCGCCTCCTGCGTCTCGGGGAGCTTGAGCAGCGCCCGCGCGCGCGAGAGGGGGAAGTCGGTGCCCGTGAGGTACGACTTGAGCGTCTTGCGGTAGTCGCTCTGCACCGAGGCCATCAGCTCCTCGAGCTTCCACCCGGTCCAGGCCTTGGCGAGGAGCTGCTCGAGGCCCTTGAGCTCCTGCAGGTCCTTCGCCTTGGCGCCGGTCGCGAAGGGGGGCTGATCGCTGGCGACGGCGTACGAGAGGTAGCGGCGGATCACCGTGGGGTGGGCGTCGAAGAACGCGTCGGCCGCCTTGCGCACCTCGGGGTCGCCGCCGATCACCCGGCCGCGCACCTGCTGCCGCACCGGGTGGTAGACGACGCGGGGAATCGGGTCCTTCCGGGTGACCGGGCCCTGATCGAAGCCCATCGCGTTGAAGATGGCGAACAGCGTGAAGACGCGCTCGTCGTTGCGAAGCTCGACCCCTTCGCCGGTGTAGAGGCTGGCGAACCAGTCACCCTTCGAAGCAGCGAAGGCAGGGGACGCGACCAACACCAGCAGCGCGAAGAGGCGGACCATGGCCTGCGAGGTAACCCAGCGCCCCAGTCGCTTCAAGGGCCTTGCGGGTCAGGTGCGGGCGACCAGCGAACGCAGGGCGTCCTTGTTGGCGGCCACTTTGGCGCCGAACTGCGTGCAGATCGCCATCAGGAGCTTCATGCAGGCCTGCGGCTTGGTGGCGACGAGCTTGTGGAAGTCGGACTGGCGGATCTCCCAGGCGGTCACGGGAGACACCGCCGTGGCCGTGCACAGGCGCTGACCGGGGTTGATCAACGAGAGCTCGCCGAGCCAGTCGCCGGGGCCGAGCTCGCCGAGCGGGAGGTCGCCCCGTTCACCCTTCGTGGAGAGCGCCACCCGGCCCTCGCCGACGATGAGCATCGAGTCAGAGACCATGTTCTCGGCGAAGAGGAGCGCGCCGGCCGGATAGCTCCGGGGCGTGCAGATGCCCGCGAGGATCTGGATCCCCGTGTCGGTGAAGCCTGAGAGGAGCCCGCACGCGCGGAGCGCTTCCGCTGCCGTCATGGGCGCAGAGATACCACCGAAGCGCGCGAGGGGCCCATTTCCCGACCGGTCAGGGGCATTGGTGCTGGAGCTGCTCGAGCTTCTCGCGGGCCTGCGCCGAGCCCAGCGCCGTCGCCTTGCAGAGATCGGTCAGGGCGTCGTCGGCCTGGTTCAGCGTCTTCAGGGCGAAACGCAGCAGGTAGCCGGGGGCGTAGTCGGGCGCGGAGAGGATCAGGCCGTCGATCTCCTTCGCGGCGGCGTCGCGATCGTTCGACTGCAACATCACCCCGGCCAGCTTGGCGCGGTTGTCGAGCCAGCTCGGCGCGAGGCGGCGCGCTTCGTCGAGGCGCTTCCGCGCCGCGGGCAGATCGTTCTCGGCGATCGCCACCAGGCCCGCGAGGTGCTGCGCGGCGGCGAAGTCGGGGCACGCCAGCGCGGTCTCGAGGGCCGGCGACTTGCGCTTGAGCTCTTCGAACGAGATGCGCGCCAGCAGGTAGGCAGCTTCCGGTGACGGCTTCTCGAGGAGCCCGAGCGCCTGCGCGTCAGCCGCCGCCTTCGCGAGCTGCGGCGCTTCCTCGGCCCGGCGACAGGCCGCGGGAGGAATCGGTTCCTTGCGGGTGGCGTAGACCGCGTCGAGCGCGACGAAGGGATCGGTCTTCGGCGCCGGGTCCTGCACCACCTCGGACGGCTTCTTGAGCGCGAAGGCCGCGGCGGCGATCAGCGCGATGAGCCCGAGAGCGCCGACGAGCAGCAACGGCGTCTTCGAGGCGGGGACCGGGGCGGCGGCGGGGGTGACCGGAGCAACCGTCTGCGGCGCGGCGAGGCTCTTCTTCTCCGCGTACCAGGAGAGGATCGCCACCATCGAGTTGAGGCTCGCCACCACCTCGTCCTGGCCGACCTTCACGCCCGAGTCGCCGAGGCTCCCTGCGTGATCGTGAGCGGAGAGGTTGCCCCACGCCTGCACCGTGCCCATGTGCGCCAGCACGTTGGTGGGAATGATGCCGGCGTTGGCCTGCTGCCGGAACTTGGTGACGAGCTCGTCGAGCATCGCCTTGCCCGGCGTCTGCTTGAGCTCTTCGGTCACCAGCGATCGCAGCAGCGCCTCGAGCACCAGCCGGGCGTTCTGCATCACGCCTTTGTAGTCCTGCGCGCGGCCCCGGCTGACCATCGCCTGGAGATCTTCCTGCGCGCGGCCGAAACGAGGGGCGAGGTCAGCGAGCTTCTGCAGCAACGGTTCGATGTCGACGGCCATGGCTCACTTCGTCAGCGAGAGGAGATCGAGCTGCGCCAGCTTGAAGTTCGGCTGATCCTTCACCACTTCGCCCAGCAGGCGAGTGGCGGTCGCGGGGTCCTTCTTGTCCTTCGCGTCGAGGGCGCGCGAGTAGGCGACGGCGGTCTTGAGCGGGAGCTTGTGGGTCTTCTCGGGCAGCACCGGCGCCTCGGCGATCGCCCCCAGCGCGATCAGCTTCTTGCTCAGGTCGTTCATGATCGCGGTCTCCGACGCGAAGACGTCCGCCTCATCGAGCTTCGAGCGCGCGCCGGCGGACGAGACCGAGGTGGCGACGCTGAACACGTGCGACGAGAGGTGGCACTGGGTCTTGTAGCAAGAGAGCGTGCCGGTGATCAGGTAGTCGACCCCCAGCAGCTGGCCGATCTTCGCGAACTTCGACTTGTCGGCGAAGCGCGTCTCGCCGAGCTTGAGCTCCTTGATCGCGTCTTCCAGCCGCTCGCGCTCGAGCACCACCAGGCCCGGGTTCTCGATGAAGTCGGTGATCAACAGGCTCGCCAGGCCCTTGGTGAAGGACTGCAGATCCGCGTCGGGCGTCTGGGGGTCGAAGTACAGCACCGCGATGCGCGGCTTCGCGCCGGCATCAGGGGCGGCGAGCGCGGGCAGGCCGAGCAGCGAAACGAGCGCGACGAGTCTGACCATGGCGCCCGGGTTGTAGCAGCTATGCTCGCCGCCCCGCATGGATGCCGCTCTGACTGCGACGCTCGACGCCCTGCTCGACCCCTCGAAGATCGCCTGGCAGTTGGAGCGGCCCGCGTACGGCCAGGAGCCTCGGCCCCACGAGCTCTACCTCGGGGTGGGCAGTCGCGACGCCGCCCTGCCCCCGCACCCGCGCATGTTGTCGTGGAAGCTGCCGCAGTGGCGCACGCGCAACCTGAGGTCCACCACCGAGGCGGTCCTGCTGAGCGCGGAGGTGCTCGACGGGCTCTCGTTGCCGCTCACCTTCGCGCAGCACGATCCGACGCTCGACTGCGTGGCCGCCGCGGTGCTCGCCACGCATCGCGTGCTGCACAAGCGCTGGCCCGCCGGCCACGAGGCGCTGGTGGAGTACGTCAGCGAGTGGGAACAGGGCCGCACCGAGAGCGCCGGCCACTACGCGCGCGCGCTGGCGTCGGTCTACTACGCGTCGATGCAGCTCTTCCGCACCGAGACGGGCGCGCCGTCGAAGGAGCTGGTGCAGCTGCTGGTGGGAGCGCTCGAGCTCGGCCTCGACCTGGCCGGGCTGCAGACGTTGCCCGACGCGCTGGTCGCGCACCGGGTCTCGCGGCGCCTCAAGGCCGACGCCGATCTCTACCGGGCCGAGCTCTCGCGCGGGTGGAAGGTGCAGGTCGATCTCCCCGTCGACAACCAGCCAGGCGCGTACCGCCGCATCGACGCGCTGTTCCTCTCGTCGCCGCAAGACGTGACGGTGCTCAAGCTGTTGGCGCGCCCCGACACCGAGTCGTCGTCGTACCAGCGCGGCTTCGAGCTGATGGCGGTGCACGCGCCCAACGAGCAGAACGCGTGGGGCCGTCACACCATCTCCATCGCGCCGGAGAGCCCGGGCACGCTCGACGATCTCGCGCTGCAGCTCGATCGCCTCGAAGGGCCGCTGGGTCCCGACGGTGCGCCGCGCATCAAGGGCAAGCCGCGCTTCACCTGGCAGCCGCCCGAGCTCGAGGGCCTCGCCGACCCCTGGTACTCCGACGGCTACGCGTGGACCAAGCGGCGGTGCACCATCGTCGCCCCGCCCTTCGCCGGCTCGAGGCTGACGCGCGAGCAGATCTGGGAAGCGGTGTGGCAGCGCTTTCACGTCGGCCGCAACGTGCACGTCACCTCGTCGCGCACGGTGTTCTGCCGGCCGTTCCGCGCGCGGAAGTGGGTCAGCCGGCACGAGCTGCTCGCCGACGGGTGGAAGGTGATGCAGCGGCCCGACGTCGAGCACGGCTTCCTGCCGTCGGTGATGGCCTCGTTCGCGGGCGGTGACGTGGCGCACTTCGAGCGACCGGGAAACGGCTGCACGGTGCACCTCTCGCTGTACCCCAGTCAGCTCGCCCTCGCGTGGGTCGAGTACGTCGACAGCGCGCCCACCACGCTGCTCGCCCAGGCCACGATGCAGGCCGAGCGGGTGTCGAAGAAGCGGTGCGATCTCGAGGTGAAGGGGCTGGAGGCGCGCTTCGAGCCGGTGGAGAACTCGCGCTGGCTGGTGTTCGGCGCGTACCGGGTCAACCGCGCGCGCTCGACGATGCTCGACGACTCCCGCTCGGTGCGGGGCCTGTTCCACGCGCTGGCCAGCGGCGACGCGCCGACGCTCGACAACCTGCCGTCAGACGCCGAAGACGACGCGCGCCGGGTGCAGGTGCTGCGCGATCTCGAGCACTGGTTCACCCCCACCGGCGGCGCGCGGCTCGAGCTGCGCCTCGACGACACGGCCGAGCCCCCGGCGTTCGATCAAGACTTCGCGCTCTTCCTGCTCGCGACCGGTCAGCGCTACGCGGCCTTCGAGCTGACGCGGCGCATGGGCGACGTGGAGCGGGCCTCGCGCAGCCAGCGGTGGCAGCGCATGCGCCCCACCCGGCAGCTGCGCGCCGACGTGATGCTCTTCACCAACTCGCTCTGGTACGCGCGGGTGTCGGACAGCCCGGAGCTCAACGCCCGCTACGACGCGTGGCGCGAGCTGCACGGCATGGCCGACACCGTCGAGGCGCTCAGAGATCAGACCACCGAGCTCGACGAGTACCGGAAGGAGCGCTTCGAGAACATGGTGGGGATGATGCTGTTCGTCTTCCTGCCCATCACCATCGCCTCGGGCTTCTTCTCGGGCGCGCAGTTCAACGAGATGGATCTGCGCCTCGGGCTCCCGTGGACCACCGGCGGCTGGGTGCTGTTCCTGGCCTACACCGCGTTCTTCTCGGTGCTGGTCTACGGCGCGGTGATCGTGCTGCGGCTCGTGTCGTCGCGGAAGCGCTGACTATTCGCGGCGGGTGCGGAAGTGCCCGTCGATGAACTTCACGTCTTGCGGAATGGTGCCGCCGCCGCGATCCACCTTCGGCAGCAGCGCCTCGAAGGTGCCTTCGTCGAAGCCGGGCGCGTTGGGCTCGGCCAGTGACTTGATCGTCACCGTGCAGGTGCCCTCCGAGTACTTCTGGCTCCAGTGCTGCCGCCAGCGGGCCTGCACGCACTTGAACTTGCCGTCGGCCTGCTTCTCGAGGCGCAGATCGAACGACTCTTCGTTCTCACCCTTCATCAGGGGCTCGCGGCTGCCGCTGATCGACAACACCTTGCCGTCGTACGAGAGGATCGACACGGCCCGCCGCTCCATCGCCAGGTCGCGCGTGCCGTTGTCGTAGCGGGCGCTGAGCACGGTGAGATCGCTCTTCAGCTCGCCGAGATCGCACCACGGCATGTTCTTCGCGTGCGCCAGCATCTCGTAGGTGCTGCCGCCGAGCTCGAGGTAGCGCTGGTAGTAGCGGCGGTAGCGCACGCAGTCTTCGCCCTCGGCCGCGGTGTGCGCGATGCGCGAATAGAAGATCTGGTACATCGATTTGTTCGCGTTCGACGGCTTGCACGCCTTCTCGAGATCGCCGGTCACCTTCTCGTACGCGTCGAGCCCGCCGGTGCGGATGCGCTCTTCGAGGATCATCGACGACAGGTTGATCTTCATGCTGTCGCAGGTCTTGAGCGCCTCCTCGTAGTCCTGGAACTTCTTGAGGGTGTAGCCGCCCTCGCCCGCGAGCAGCTTCTTGATGTCCTGCTCGAGCGAGGCGTTGTTGGCGTTGGTGGGGAACGCGTCGAGCATCGCCTGCTTGGCGACGATGGCCCCCTCGATGTCGCCCCGCGAGAGCGCGACGTCGGCCTTGAAGCCCAGCAGCGAGCGCACCTCGTTCTCGGCGAAACGATCGTTCGCGGCGGCCGCGGCGAGGCCCTTGTCCACCGCCTTGTCGAGCTGGGCCCGGAGCGCGGCGCCTTCTTTCGGATCGACGGAGGCGAAGAGCGGCGCGACGTAGAACGACTCGCCGTCGTCGATGCGGCCCTCGAAGGCGAAGCGCAGCAGCGTCATCAACGGCTGCGAGTCGAAGTCGTCGCCGATCTGCGAGGCCTTGATCAGCTTGAGGTGCTCGTCGGTGGCCGAGAAGCGCGGGGTGAAGGCGACGGTGACGTTGGGGTACAGCTTCGCGAGGCGGCGAGACGCGCGCTCCACCTCCGACAGGAGCTTGCGCTGGTTCTCGACCCAGTCGCGCATCGCCAGCAGGGCCTGCCCTTCCTTGCCGGGCAACACCAGACGGGGGCTGCCGCGCTTCGAGAGGTACTGCTTGAGCACGCGCGCGAGGTAGCGGCCCTTGAGCACGCGCATGGAGAGGAAGCGGTTGGTGGTGTCCTCATCGAAGGTGTCGAACTGCGCCTCGGTCTTCAGCGTCTCGTCGACGGCCTTCGCCAGCTCGACGATGGCGCCGACGATCATGTCGCGGCGGAGCTTCTGGTATTCCTGAAACTGCTTCGAGAGCCCCTCGGCGCGATCGCGGGCGAGGCCGAACAGCGGGGCCTTCGAGACCACGGCGCGCATCGCGGCCTGCGACTCTTCGAGCTTGCCCTGATCCGCCAGCTCGAGCGCCTTGCTGAAGGCGAGCAGCGTCGCGGCGTCGGGCACCTTCGCCTTCTTGCGCGCCATCGCGTTGGGGGTCAGCGCGCCGTCGATCTTCGCGATGAGCTGGTTGGCGAGGCGCTGCTCCAGCTCGAAGATCTTGTCGGGCTCGTCCACCTCGCGCGCGGTGATCAACGTCTCGCTGCTGCGCACGCGCGTCAGTCGCGCATCGAGCGCCAGCTTCGCCCCCACTTTCTGGATGGTGCCGGTGATCTGGTAGTCCGCGCCGAGGATCTGCCCGAGCTTCGCCGCGGTGGACTTGTCGATGTACTTCGTCTGCTGGAACTTGAGTTCCTTCAGCGCGTCTTCGAGGCGGTTGCGCTCGACGATGCGCACGCCTTCCCACGCGACGAGGTCGGTGATCAGCAGATCAGCCAGCCCCTTGCGCATGTACTCGAGCTCGGCATCGCCCGAGGCGTTGTCGAAGTAGAGCACCGTGACGACCGGAACGTCGGCCGCCGCGAGCAGCGTCGCGAGGGAGAGCGCCAGCACGGGTCAGTTCGCGCCGGGGAACGAAGACACGTACTGGATCTTCACGTCGGGGAACGAGGTGACGAACTGCACCTTGGTGTCAGGGAAGCTCGAGACCATCTGCCACTGGCCGCACTTGTCAGGGAACGAGCTGACCTTCTGCACCTTGACGTCGGGGAAGGAGCTGACGACCTGCACCTTCACGTCGGGGAAAGACGAGACCTCCTGAATCTTCCCGTAGAGCTTCTTGCCGTTGAAGGTGCAGCTCGACTTGTTGAAGCTCCCGCCGGCTTCGGCGTTGAGCGCGACACCGGCGACGACGGCGAGGGTCACGGCAGCGACGGACGCGAGGATCTTCTTCATGGGAGGTCTCCGGGGAAAGGAACGGCGTGGAGACGATACGACCCCGGTCCTGCCCGGCGAGTGAAAACTTCAGGCCACCACGCACGACTCGGCGACCGGCATCACCTCGGGGATCAGCACCGGCGGCAGCGAGATCACCCGCGCCTGCACCCCGCCCAGCGAGCTCTGACTCGACGCCTGCACCGCCACCTCGACCAGCGCGCCGATGGGGGCGTCACCGTCGAAGTTCACCACCCGGTTGTGCGGCGTGCGGCCGAAGCGCTTCTCGGCGTTGGTGCGCGAGTGGCCCTCGACGAGCACCTCCACCGTCTGGCCGACCAGCTGGGCCATGGCGGCGACGCTGATCTGCTTCTGCAGCGCGTTGAGCCGCTCGAGCCGCTTCACCTTCACCTCGTGCGGCACCGGCCCCCACTCCGCTTCCTTCAGGCCGGCGACGGTCTTGGGGCGCGGCGAGTACACGAAGGCGAACTGCCCGTCGTACTTGACCTGCTCGCACAGGGCGTAGGTGGCCTCGAAGTCGGCCTCGGTCTCACCGGGGTAGCCCACGATGATGTCGGTGGTCACCGCGATGCCGGGCCGCGCCGCGCGGAGCTTGCCCAGGCGCTCGAGGTAGTTGGCCACGGTGTAGTCGCGCTTCATGCGCACCAGCACCTCGTTGGAGCCGCTCTGCACCGGCAGGTGGAAGTGCGGCATGATCTTCGGCTCGACCTTGAAGGCGTCGACGAGCTCGTCCGACAGATCGTGCGGGTGGCTGGTGGTGAAGCGCACGCGCTCGATGCCGGGGACCTGGGCGGTGCGCAGCAGCAGCTGCGCGAACGAGATGCCGCCGAGGTAGCTGTTGACGTTCTGGCCGACCAGCGTGACTTCGCGCACCCCGACGGTGGTGAGCCGCGCCACTTCCTGCAGCACCTCGGTGAAGGGCCGCGAGACCTCACGGCCGCGGGTGTGCGGCACCACGCAGAAGGCGCAGACGTTGTCGCAGCCCTTCATCACCGTGACGAACTCGGTGGTCTTGCCCAGCGAGCTCTTCGGGTCGGCCTGCGGGAAGACGTAGCTCTCGCTGTCTACCCACGCGGTCTCGACCACGCGCACCTTCTCTGTCTCGATGCGCGAGATCATGTCGGGCAGCTTGCCGATCGCGTCGGGGCCGAAGACGAAGTCGACGTACGGCACCTTCTCGAGGATCTTCTGCTTTTCCTGCTGGGCGACGCAGCCGCCGACGCCGATCAACGCGCCGCGCTGCAACTTCACCTGGCGGTACCGCCCGAGCGCCGACAACATCTTGTCCTCGGCCTTCTCACGAATGGAGCAGGTGTTGAGGATGATGAGGTCGGCGTTGTCGGCGACCGGCGTCGGGGCATACGACATCGACGCCAGGGCCTCGCCCATGCGGTTCGTGTCGTTGACGTTCATCTGACAGCCGAAGGTGTGAATGAAGTACCGCTTCATGGGGCGCCTTCTGTCGGCACTTCGGCCCCCAAGTCAACCGGGGTGCACGTGACCGGTGCCCTCGCTCTTCGCGAGCTTGCGGTGGAGCTCGAGCAGCTCGGCCTCGCGGGCGACCAGCAGCCCCACCGCGTCCTTCCCGTAGCGATCTTCGAAGGCCTTGAGGTCTTCCAGCTTGGGCAGCTCGAGCCGCGCGCGCTCGAGGAGCTGCGCGTCTTTGGGCGTGCTGCCGGTCTTCGCCTTCTCGAGCCGCTCCTTCACCTGCGCCAGGGCCGAGCGGCGGCCGCAGAAGTCGCCGATCATCGACTTGAGCTTGCCCATCTCGACCAGGTCGAGCTTCGAGGCGGTGAGCGCGCGGGCGTGGGCGAAGGCGTACTTGCCGCTCCAGTCTGACGCGGGGGCCCGACCCAGCTCCTCGAGCAGGGTGCGCTGGTAGGTGACGAAGGCGTCGAGGCGGTCGGCCGAGAGCTGCAAAGACGCGAGGCGCAAAGTCTTCAGGTCCGTCATGCGGCGGAAGGTACACTGAGCCGAGTGCCGAGTACCTGCCCTTCCGACGCCTCTCTCGAAGCCTTCGCGCGCGGCGCAGGCGACCCGGCAAGCCGTGAGCTGCTGGCGGCCCACGTGCGCACGTGCGTCGACTGTCAGGCGCGCTTTCTGCCCTTCGCGCTCGAGCACTCGGCGCTGAACCAGACCAACTTCGACTCGCCCGCTGCGCGCCGCCGCAAGCTCAGCCGCGAGACGCCGGTGCCGCCGCGGCCCAGCTCGCTCGACGCCACCAACCCGGAGATCGGCCTCGAGGACACCCACGTCTCGGGCGAGAGCGAAGCGGGCGTGCGGCTGACCACCACGTCGGGGGTGCGTAAGGGTGAGGCGCTCGATCGCTACGTGATCCTCGAGCAGCTCGGCGCGGGCGGCATGGGCGAGGTCTACGCCGCCTGGGACCCGGTGCTCGATCGCAAGGTGGCGGTGAAGGTGCTGCGCGGCGACTTCGAGGGCCAGGACATCGGCGAGGAGCTCAAGCAGCGGCTGCTGCGCGAGGCCCAGGCGCTGGCCAAGCTGTCGCACCCCAACGTGGTGACGGTGCACGACGTGGGCATCGCCGGTGAGCGCGTCTTCCTGGCGATGGAGTTCGCCGAGGGCACGACGATCAAGAAGTGGCTCGAGAAGAAGCCGCGGCCGTCGTGGCGCAGCATCCTCGAGGTCTTCCTCGTCGCCGGTGAAGGGCTCGCCGCCGCCCACGCGCAGGGCATCACCCACCGCGACTTCAAGCCCGACAACGTGGTGGTGGGCAGCGACGGCCGCGTGCGCGTGATGGACTTCGGGCTCGCCCACGGCCAGGCCGCGAAGAAGGACGAGTCGGCCTCGGTGCGGAGGTCGATCACCCAGCCTGGCGCGATGCTCGGCACCCCGGCGTACATGTCGCTCGAGGCGCTGCACGGCCGCCCCACCGACTTCCGCTCGGACGAGTTCAGCTTCTGCGTCGCGCTGTACGAGGCGCTGTACGGCTACCGGCCCTTCGAAGGCGCGACGCCCGGCGCGATCGCGGTGGAGATCGAGGCCAACCGGGTGCTCCCGCCGCCGAAGGACACCCAGGTGCCCCGGCGCATCCACCAGCTGATCCTCAAGGGGCTGCGCGCCGACCCGGGCGAACGCTTCCAGACGCTGGGCGCGCTGCTGGTGCAGCTCGGCCGGCGCAAGTCGACGCAGGAACAGCAGGTCACCTTGATCTCCATCGCCGCGCTGGCGGTGCTCGCCGCGGGGCTCACCGGCGTCATGTCGTACCGGGCGCGCACGCGCTGCTCCGACGTCGACGAGCGGCTCCACGGGGTGTGGGACGGCGCGGTGAAGAAGCGCGCCCGCGCCGCCTTCGACGCGACCGGCAAGCCCTGGGCCGCCGCCGCGTGGCGCGACGTCGAAGGGCGGCTCGACACGTACGCCTCGCAGTGGCTCTCGCTGCGCCGCGCGGCCTGCGAGAACAGCAGCGAGCGCAACGACGAGCAGCTCGGCCAGGAGATCCTCTGCCTCAGCCGCCGCCTGTCCGACTTCGAGGCGACTTCGGAGCTGTTCACCCACGCCGACGAAGAGATCGTCGAGCGCGCGGTGGTGACCGCCTCGGCCCTCGGCCCGCTCGAGAGCTGCCGGCGCGCCCCTTCGGCCACCACGAAGAAGAGCAGCGCGTCTGACCCGCTGCGCGCGCAGCTCTCGTCGGTGAAGGCCCGCCTCGACGCCGGCAAGTACGCCGACGCGCTCGCCGCGGCCTCGGAGATCGCCACCCGCGCCAACGCCGATGGCGATCGCTCGACCTACGCCGAGGCGCGCCTGTACGCGGCGATCGCGAAGATCCGCACCGGTGACGCGAAGACCGCCGACACCTTGATCGAGGAGTCGATCCTCGCGGCGCAGGTGGGGCACGACGACGAGCTCGAGGCGCGCGGCTGGGTCGAGCGGGTGGGCTTCGCGGCGCTCAGCGGCCCTTCCCCCGAGGCCGATCGCTGGGCCCGCTTCGCGCGCGCGTCGCTCGATCGCCTCGACGGGCCGATCGAGCTCGAGGCGATGCTGGCCAACAACCTCGGCGTGCTCGCCTACTACCGCCAGCAGTACCCGGCGGCGATCGAAGCCCACCAGCGGGCGCTGACGCTGCGCCGGCAGTTGCTGGGCGATCAGCACCCGCTGCTGGCGCGCTCGCACTCGAACCTCGGCATCGCCTTCAAGGCGCTGGGCCGGCTCGACGACGCGCGCGCGCAGTACGAGCAGGCGCTGGCGATCGAAGAGGCGGCGCTCGACCCCTCACACCCGCTGGTCGCCGAGACACTCAACAACCTCGGCAACGTGTTGCAGGCCCAGTCGCAGCCCACCCTCGCCCGTCGCGCCCTCGAGCGCGCGCTGCGCATCAAGGAGGCCGCCTATGGGGCCGACAGCCTCCCGGTGGCGGTGACGCTCACCAACCTCGGCGTGCTGCTGCTCGATCTGCAGGATCTCCCGGCCTCCCAGGCGGCGCTGGAGCGCGGGCTGGCGATCAAGGAGCAGAAGGCCGGCGCCGACACGCTGACGGTGGCGATCTCCCTCACCAACCTCGCGCAGGCCCGGCGGGCGGCGAAGCGGTGGGCCGAGTCGATCACCCTCGACGATCGTGCGCTGGTGATCCGCGAGCACCGCCAGGGGCCGACCCACCTCGACCTCGCGTGGAACCTGACCGGCCTCGGAGAAGCCCGGCTGATGCTCAAGGACCCCACCCGGGCCCGTGAGGCGCTCGAGAAGGCGCTCTCGCTGCGGCGGGAACGGGGCCCCGAGCGGGCGACCACCGCGTACTGGCTGGGCCGCGCGCTGGAAGGCACCAAAGACACGCGGGTGCGCTCGTTGTTGGAAGAGGCGGCCAGCGATCTCCCGCCGGCCACCCCGCTCGGCCAGGAAGCCCAGGCAGCGCTGACCCGACTGCGCCGGTAGCGCAGGGCGGCGCGCTGTGGCATGGCGCGCGGCGTGATTCGCTTCGACAACATCTCCCTGCAGCACGGTCAGCAGATCCTCTTCGTCGAGACCTCCGCCGCTCTCCACAAGGGCGAGAAGGTGGGCCTCGTCGGCCCCAACGGGTCCGGCAAGTCCACCCTCTTCCGCTGCGTGATGAAGGAAGAGACGCCCGACGAAGGCCAGGTGTCGATCGATCGCGGCGTCACCATCGGCTACTTCCGCCAGGACGTGGGCGACATGAAGGGCCGCACGGTCATCGAAGAGACGATGGACGGCGCGGGCCCGGTCGCCGAGGTCGCCAGCGAGCTCAAGAAGCTCGAGCACGCGATGGGCGACCCGGATCAGGCGGACAACATGGACAAGCTGATCGAGCGCTTCGGCGAGGTGCAGGCGCGCTTCGACGAGCTCGGCGGCTACGCGCTCGAGGGCCGGGCGCGGGAGATCCTCGCCGGCCTCGGCTTCCGCGAGTCGATGGTCGACGGCGACGTCGGCGCGCTGTCGGGCGGTTGGAAGATGCGCGTCGCGCTGGCGCGCATTCTGTTGATGAAGCCCGACGCGATGCTGCTCGACGAGCCCACCAACCACCTCGATCTCGAGTCGCTGATCTGGCTCGAGGAGTTCTTGAAGCGCTACGAGGGCGCGCTGCTGATGACCTCGCACGACCGCGAGTTCCTGAACCGCGTGTGCACCCGCATCCTCGAGATCGACGGCGGTGAGATCACCTCGTTCGGCGGCAACTACGAGTACTACGTGCAGCAGAAGGCCATCGCCAACCAGCAGCAGCAGGCCACCTTCGAGCGCCAGCAGGCGATGCTCAAGAAGGAGCTCGCCTTCATCGAGCGTTTCAAGGCCCGCGCCTCGCACGCCGCCCAGGTGCAGTCGCGCGTGAAGAAGCTCGAGAAGATCGACCGGGTCGAGCCGCCCCGCCGCCACGAGAAGGTGTCGTTCGAGTTCAAGGCCGCGCCGCGCTCCGGTGAAGACGTGGCGAAGATCGTCGGGGTCAACAAGGCCTACGGCGATCTCACCATCTACAAGGGCCTCGACTTCCTGCTCCGCCGCAAGGAGCGCTGGGCCATCCTCGGCGTCAACGGCGCGGGCAAGTCGACGCTGCTGAAGATGATCGCCGGCCAGACCCAGCCCGACAGCGGCACCGTCACCGTCGGCGCCAGCGTGAAGATGGGCTACTTCGCCCAGCACGCCATGGACCTGCTCGATGGCGAGAAGACCGTGTGGCAGACGCTGGTCGACTCGTTCTCGCGCAGCAGCGAAGGCACCCTGCGCTCACTGGCCGGCTGCTTCGGCTTCACCAAGGACGAGGTGGACAAGGTGGTGCGCGTGCTGTCGGGCGGCGAGAAGGCGCGCCTGGTGATGGCGCTAATGCTCTTCGACCCGCCGAACCTCCTGGTGCTCGACGAGCCGACCAACCACATCGACCTCGCGACCAAGGAGATGCTGATCGAGTCGCTCAAGAACTTCGAGGGCTCGATGATCTTCGTGTCGCACGATCGCCACTTCCTCTCGGAGCTGTCGAACCGCGTGCTCGAGCTCACCCCGGAAGGGCCGATCCCCTACGGCGGCGGGTACACCGAGTACGTGTCGCGCACCGGGCGTGAGGCGCCGGGCCTGCACTGATGGGCTGGACTGCTGACGCGCGCGCGGGCCACGCTGACGGCCCATGTCGCGCGTCATGCTGGTGTTGGTGCTCGGTTGTGCCGCTCGGGTGAGCGCCGCCGAGCCGAAGGTGCAGGTGAAGGACGTCGCCCTCGGCAAGCAGCGTTCGTCGGTCGTCGCGGTCGTCGAAGGGGTGGTGCCGGTCACCATCACCGTCGACGCCGCCCCGGAGTACGAGAACTGCGCGCCGTCCGTCCCGCTCCCCCTGCAGCGCGTCGTCACCAGGCCCGGGGAGACGGTGCTGCTCGAGCTCGGTCCCGCCGACGCGGGCCAACGCTGGCGCTGCACGTACCGCTTCAAGACCCAGCTCGGTGACTCGTTGCGCGCGGCGCCAGAAGACTGCCGGCTGTCGCTCCCCTTTCGCCCGGGCGGGGAGTTCAAGGTGATCCAGGGCTTCGACGGAGCGCTGACGCATCAAGGGCGCGTGCGCCACGCGATCGACTTCGCGATGCCTGAGCGCACGCCGGTGCTGGCCGCCCGCGAAGGCACCGTGACGTGGATCCGTGACAACGATCGCGACGGCACCCGAGCTGGCGGCAACACGGTGACGCTGCTCCACGCCGACGGCACCTTCACCCAGTACGCGCACCTCTCGCGCGGCACGGTGGTGGTGCACGACGGGCAGAGCGTGGCGCGCGGCGCGCTGTTGGCGCTGTCAGGCTCGACGAACGATCAACCCGTCGCGCCCCACCTGCACTTCGAGGTGTTCGTGAACCCCGGCGACGATCGGCGCACCCTGCCCTTCACGATCTCGCTGCCGGGCGGGGCCTGCCGGGTTCCGAAGGAAGGCGAGCGCTTCTGACGGCTCAGCGGGTGAGCGTCAGGGTGTGGCCGTCGTCGCCGAGCTCGGTGACCGACGAGACCGTCACCGGCTGGTAGCCCTGCGCCTCGACCTTCACCGGCTCACCGGCGAAGGGCTGGCGCTGCGAGAAGAAGACGTTGGCCAGCGGGTTGGTGCGCAGCTGGGCGATCACCTCGTCGCCCTGCTTGAACGTCACCGACAGGTCCTGCAGGTAGTTGCCGTCGGCGTCGAGCACCTTGAGCCAGAAGCCCTCGGCGGGCACCAGCTCGAGCTCGAGCACGTGATCCTTCCGGGTCATCGCGTTGGAGAGCATCGAGGGCGCGAAGCCGTCGGCCACCGCCGTCAGCCGCGCCTTCTCGACCGGGCCGATCAGCTTGAGCTGGCCTTTGGGGCTGGTCAGGCCTTTGAAGAGGACCTCCGAGGGGCACTCGCTGCCGACCGCGCACGACATCGGCTCGCGGGTCACCGTCACCGAGAGGCACGTCACGGGGCCCGCGGTGCGCGCGTCGAGCAGCACCAGATCGCCCGGCACTTCGGCGCCGCACTCGCGCCCGGCGATCTTCACCGCGTCGTCCTTCGCGTTGTGTTCGTCCAGACGCGCGTCACCGCCGCCCACCGAGTCTTTCGTGGTGGCGCAGGCGGTGAGCACGAACAACGTGACGAGCCAGCCCCTCACCGGCGTCGTCACGGATCAGGCCGAGAACGACGAGCCGCAGCCGCACGACGACTTGGCGTTCGGGTTCTCGAACTTGAACCCCGCCGAGGTGTCGGTCTTCACGTAGTCGACCTGCGTGCCCTTGAGGTAGCTGGTCGAGAGCGCGTCGGTGGCGATCTTCACGCCGTCCTGCTCCCAGATGAGATCGCCCTGCTTGAGGTCCTTCACCAGGTTCAGGTCGTAGCCCAGGCCGCTGCAGCCGGCGGGCACCACGCGCACCGTGAGGTAGTGGTCCTGCAGCTTCTGCTGCTCGATGACTTCCTTCACCTGCGCCACGGCGCGCTCGGTGAGCACCATCACGGGCTTCGGCTCGGTGGAAACAGGGGTCGAGGTGACGGCGACTTCGGCGGCGGTGGTGTCCATGGGCTCTCCCTATAACGCTTCACTTCTTGTCGAGCGAGCCCGACACGTCGACGGGCCACTCGAGGTTCTTCGCGCCTTCACTGAAGGTCACTTCGAAGGGCACGGGGTCCTTCAGCTGATCCGCGCGGATCTCGAGCTGATGTTTGCCGGGGAACAACGCGAGGTTCACCCCGACCTGCCCGAGCTTGTAGTTCCCGCGCCAGACGGTCGCGTTCTTCAGCGGCGGCGTCGTCTTGATGCGCACCGCGCTCTCTTTGTACATCTTGCTGATCAGCTTGAGCTCGTTGGGCTGGCCGTACTCGATGAGCTCGGTGTCGTAGATGCCGCGGTCGTCGTTGACGAGGCGCACCGTGTCGCCCACGAAGGCGCCCGACTGCTCGTCGATCGGCGTGCGGCCCAGCTCGAGCGGCTGGCGGTTCTTCACGCCGGCGGGCGGCACGATGGTCACCATCACCGGCGGGTTCGACTTCACCGAGAGCCGAATGGGCGTGCCATCGACGGCGAGGTTGGGCTGACCGACGAGCCGGAGAATGGGGTCCTTGAAGACGAAGAGCAGCACCAGCGAGCCGCACAGGGCGATCACCGAGATCAGCGCCTTGAGCCGGGAGCTCTGCCGTTCCTTGAGCGCCTTCACGTCGACGATCGCCGAGATGTTGTCGTTCGAGCCGGCGGGCATCGAGGCGCGCGAGCGGCTGCGCGGCGGGGCCTCGGGCATCGCGCTGCCGGTGCTGGTGCGGCGCTTGAGCACCTGGCCGGTCGGCCGCCGGGTGCCGCTCTCTTCCGAGGGGTTCGCGGGCGGCACCGCCTTGTTCATGCCGGTCGCGGTGCGGCGCTTGAGCTTCGGCTTCTCGTCGAGGACCTCGTCTTCCGGGGCCATGCGCGTCATCTCGGGCCGCGACACGCGCCCGGCGACGGTGGAGTCGTTCTTCTTCACGTAGCGCCGGCTGGGCACCACGGTCCCCGCGGGCAGCTCGTAGCCGCCCCGCTGGAGCCCTTCCGGCTCTTCCGGCGCGATGGTCGCCTCGTCGTCGTCGTCCTGGGCCGACTCGTCCATCGTCATGTTCGGCGAGGCGCGAACAGGCGGCGGCGTGGCGGCTTGTTTCGGCTCGGGCGGCGGCGGTTTGGTCACCGACTGCGGCGCGCTCGAGTACGACGGAGGAATGGGGTTGCTGGTGCTCGACTCGGTCGAGGGGTTCGGCGTGCCGAGCCGGGCCTCTTCATTGAGGCGATCGGCGAACAGCGCGCCCATCAGCTCGGACACCTCGGCGCTGGTGGCCAGCTCCTTCGAGTTGAGGAGGAACTGCTCGAGCGCGCGCTGCATCTCGCGGGCGTCGGCGTAACGATCGTCGGGCGCCTTGGCCAGCGCGCGCATCACGATGTCGTCGAGCTCGGGCGGCACCTCGGCGACGGCGGAGGGCGGATCGATCTTGCACTCCAGCGCGGCCTGCAGCGTCGCCAGCTCGCTGTCGCGCTTGAGCGGGCGCACGCCGGTGACGAGCTCGTAGAGCACGAGGCCGAGCGCAAAGAGATCGCTGCGCGCGTCGAGCGGCTTGCCCGCCGCCTGCTCGGGCGCCATGTACGCGAACTTGCCCTTGATGGCGCCCGACTTGGTGTTCGAGACCTGATCGCTCGCCTTGGCGATGCCGAAGTCGACCACCTTCACCGCGCCGTCGAAGCTGATGAGGATGTTCTGCGGCGAGATGTCGCGGTGCACCACGCGCAGCGGCTGGCCGCGCTCGTCGAGGCGGCTGTGCGCGTAATAGAGGCCCTGGCAGGCGTCGGCGACGATGCGCAGCGAGATGTGCCGCGCCACCCACTGGCCGGTGCTCCACGCGCGGCGCATCACGCGGCCGAGGTCTTCACCGTGGATGAACTCCATCGCGATGAAGTACTGGCCGCCGTTCTCACCGAGGTCGTAGATCTGCGCGATGTTCGGGTGATTGAAGCGCGAGGCGATCTTCGCCTCGTTGAGGAACATCTGGACGAACTCGGGGTCCTCCGCGAGGTGCGGCAGGATGCGCTTCACCACGACGTGGCGGTTGAAGCCCTCGATGCCGGTCTGCTTCGCCAGCCACACCTCGGCCATGCCGCCGGTCGCGAGTTTCTTGACGAGCTGGTAGTTGCCAAAAGCCTGAGTCATCGCAGTACCGGACGGCGGCGAGGCATCGTAAGAAAGCCTCTCCGAAACCACAATGTTCCTGAGCGCTTACCTCGCCATCCTGTGCAGTCAGCTTCCGGTCGACGCCCGGGCGGGAGAAAACAAGCTCACCCAGCTCGAGATCAAGGCGAGCCCGTCGGGCCTCTCGTTCGAGTGGGCCGACGCCGACGAGGCCTTGCGCGGCTCGGTACGCCCGCAGGCCCGCGTGGGAAGAACCTTCACGGTTTCCGCGACGTTGCAGCCGCTGGCCGGGCCCGACTTCGAAGGGCCGGTGACCTTCGCCTTCCGCCCGCTCGAAGAGGTGGGCGCCACGGAAACAGTGACGGTGACGCGCAAACCGGGAGAGAAGGCCTGGGTCGCGAGCTTCACCCCCACCTCGGCGGTGGATCACCGGCTCGAGGTCAGTTGGCGGTCGACCCATCACAAGGTCGTGCGCGGGGTGATCCCCGTGGGTGAACGGAGCCTGCCGGAGTGGCTCACCTGGTTGGTCGGCGGCGGGCTGGTGGCGATCGCGGTGGCGATCGGCCTCTGGGTGTTGTTCGGACGCAAGGAGCAGACGTCGTGAGTGCGCATGTGCAGAAGAAGAAGAGCTCGCTGAGCAGCCGGTCGCTGCGTGAAGACCTCGTCACGCAGGCGTGCCTGGAGGCCTACGGCGCAGTTCGCCACGACGGCCGCCTCGCCGATCGCGCGCTCGACACCACGCTGCGGCAGAAGAAGCACCTCTATTCCCAGGAGCGCCGCGCGGTGGCCGAGCGCGTCTACGCCCTGCTGCGCAAGCAGCGGCTGGTCGACTTCCTCGCCGAGGTGAAGGTGCGCGGCTTCGAGGCCCTCGTCTCCAGCCGCAAAGACATGTACCGCTTCGCGATCTCCCGCGTGCTCGACGGCGACGGCGTGTCGGAGGTGCTGCAGGCCCTCACGCTCCCCGGCAGCGACGCGACGTGGCTGCGCAACGTGGGCGCGGCGCGCTCGAAGCTCGACGAGAAGAGCCCGATCGAGAAGTTCGCGATCGAAGCGTCGATCCCCGACTTCCTGGCGGCAAAGCTGCTGGCCGAGCTGGGTGAAGAGGCGCACGCCGTCGCCGAGGCGATGAACAAGCGCGGGCCGCTCACCGCGCGGGTCAACCCCATCAAGGGCACCCGCGAGCAGGTGATCCAGTTGCTCGAAGCGGAAGACGTCAAGTGCACGCCCACCCCGCTCTCCCCCTTCGGGATCTTCCTCGAGACGCGCACCAACGTGTACGCGCTCAAGACCTTCAAGGAGGGCTTCTTCGAGGTGCAGGACGAAGGCAGCCAGCTGCTGGGCATGCTGGTCGACGCCCCGCCGCGCAAGGTGGTCGACGCGTGCGCCGGCGCCGGCGGCAAGACGCTGCAGCTCGCCGCGCAGATGAAGAACCGCGGTGAGATCTACGCGCTCGACGTCGACGCGCGCCGCCTCGAGGAGCTCAAGCAGCGCGCCCGCCGCGCCGGCGTGCACAACGTGCGCATTCAGGCCATCGCCCAGGGTGACGAGGCCGAGGCGCAGCTCGAGAAGCTGCACGGCCAGGCCGAGCGCGTGCTGGTCGACGCGCCCTGCAGCGGCACCGGCACCTACCGCCGCAAGCCCGACGCCCGCTACCGCATCACCGAGGCGCTGCTGGCCGAGCACGTCGAGAAGCAGAAGGTGCTGATCGCCCGCTTCGCGAAGCTGGTGAAGCCCGGCGGCCGGTTGATCTACGGCACGTGCAGCCTGCTGCGCGAAGAGAATGAGGGCGTCATCGAGCACTTCCTCGCCAGCCACCCCGAGTTCTCCGTCACGCCGGCCACGCCGTGGCTGGGCGAGCAGCTCGCCACGCAGACCACGCGCGCGGGCATGCTGCGGCTCTACCCCCACCGCCACGAGACCGACGGCTTCTTCGGCGCGGTGCTGGTGCGCAAGGGCAAGTGAGCGGCGAGTCGCTCCAGGTCGCCACGCCCGAGCGGGTGGCCGTCGATCTCCCCATCGCGGGCCTCGGCTCGCGGGCGATGGCCTACCTGGTCGATCTCGCGCTGCTCGGCGCGGTCGGCCTGGTCGTCTACTTCGCGGTCACCTTCTTCGTGCCTGACGTGGTGAACGCGGCGCTCGGCCTGAGCACCTTCGTGCGCACCATGAGCCTGGTGCTCACCTTCTTCGCGCTGTGGGTCTACTGGACGCTCAGCGAGGTGGTGTGGAACGGGCAGACGCCGGGCAAGCGGCTGGTGCGCATTCGGGTGGTGAAGCTCGACGGCTCGCCGGTGACGCTGTTCTCGAGCGCGGTGCGCAACCTGCTGCGGGTGATCGACTTCTTCCCCGTCTGCTACCCGGTGGGGGTGATCACCATGCTGATCGATCGCAAGCACCGGCGGCTGGGAGATCTCCTCGGTGGCACGGTGCTGGTGCGCGACGAGCAGATCGATCTCTCGCGCTACGAGCAGGTGGCGACCTCCGCGGTGGCCGTCGACGATCTCGAGGTGGCCACCAGCTACCTCTCGCGCTTCGACGAGCTCGAGCCGGCTGCGCGGCTGCGGTTGGGCAAGAAGCTCGCGGCGCGGCTGGGGCTGGCTGACGCCGAAGACGCCGCGGTGTTGAGGGACGCGATCCGCACGAAGCTGGAGACGCGCTGACGATGGCCGAGCCGCTCCCCGCGTTCGTCGCGCGCCGCCGCCCGGAGTGGACGCAGCTCGAGACGATGATCGCGCGGCTGAAGGCGAAGGCGCTCACGCTGGCAGACCTCACCACGCTCGACGCGCTCTACCGCCGGGTGTCGGCCGATCTCGCGGTGGCGCAGGCGAGCTACCCGAACACCGACGTGCAGCGCTTCTTGAACCAGCTCTGCGCGACCGCCTACGCGGCGATCTACCGGCCGCGCGGCGCCCCGCTGGAGTCGCTGCGCACCTTCTACCTGCACACCTTCCCTCGGCTGGTGCGCGAGCTCCTCGGGCCGATTCAGTTCGCGGCGGGGCTGCTGCTCTTCGGTGGGCTGCTGGGCGCGTTGACGGTGGTGCTGGCGCCCGACGGCGCGCACTTCCTGGTGCCGGCGAACCTGCGCGGCTTCATCGATCGCGGCGAGCTGTGGACCGACTCGGCCCTCGGTGCGGCGCGCACGCCCTCGCAGATGGCGGTGGAGATCTTCCTCAACAACCTGCGGGTGATGATCTCGGCGTTCGCGCTGGGGGTGACCGCGGGGCTGGGCACGGTGGTGGTGATCTTCGCCAACGGCTTGTCGCTGGGCGCGATCATGGCCGCGTGTTTCCAGGGCGGCGTGGGCTGGAACATCGTGAACTTCATCTCGGCGCACGGGCCGATCGAGCTGTCGGTGATCTGCATCGCCGGCGGCGCGGGGCTGCACCTGGGGCGGGCGCTGCTGTCGCCCGGTGAGCGATCGCGCGCGGTGGCGATGCGAGCCCACGCACAGGTGGCGGTGCAGGTGCTGCTGGGCGCCGCGCCCTTCATGGTGCTGATCGGCGTCGTCGAGGGCTTCGTGAGCCCGGGGCCGTTCTTCCCCTGGGCGCTGAAGATCGCGGTGGGCGCGCTGTCGGGCTTCGGGTTCTGGCGCTGGCTGTTGCGGTCGTGACGCTCAGGCCGCGGGCTTCGCCTCGAGCCGCTTGACCACCTCGAGCGCCTCTTCGACGTGCCTGTGCACGCGCACCTGGGAATCGAACTGGTGGACGATCTGCCCCGCGCGGTCGATCACGAACGTCACGCGGCCGGCGATCAACCCGAAGGTCTTCTTCACCCCCAGCGCCTTCGCCGCCGAGCCGTCGGGGTCCGTCAGCAAGGTGAAGGGCAAGCGGTGCTTCTGCTTGAACGCCTCATGCGACGCCGCGCCGTCAGCCGACACCCCGATCACCTCGGCGCCCGCGGCCTTGAAGTCTTCGTACGAGTCGCGAAACGAACAGGCCTCGGCGGTGCAGCCCGGGGTCTCATCCTTCGGGTAGAAATAGAGGACCACCGTCTTCTCGCCGGTCAGCTCGCTGAGCGTCACGGTGCTGCCATCGGCACGCAGGAACGTCGCGTCGGGTGCTCGGGTCGTCATGACCGCACCAGCTAACGGGCCCGGCTGACGCCTGCCACTCAGGGGTCCAGGGGAATGAGGCGCGGGCTCCCCGCCAGTTGCACGGTGCGGAAGTGACTGGCGTCGAGGGTCACGATCGCTCGAGCCTGAAGTCGCTCGGCCTGCACCATCACCACCGCGTCGACCAGGCCCAGCGGCAACTTCGGGTACTTCTTCATCAGCGCCCACGCCGCCGCGAGGTCGCGCGGCCCCACCCCTTCCACGGTGAAGACACCGGCACTCAGGTCCTGAGCGAAGGCGCGCGCGACCTTGTCGCCGAGCCGCGTCGCCGCGAGGGAGTCGACCTCAGGGAGGATGGCCCACGGCAGCACCCATTCGTCGCCCTCGTTCTCGAAGTTCTCGCGGACAGCCTGATGGTAGCGATCATCGCGATCGAGCAGCGCCACCATGCCCCCGGTGTCGACGACGATCACCGCTTTCGCCCCATGCCCGCGAGGAGCTTGTCGGCGCGCACACTGAGATCGCCACGGCCGCTCCGCCCGAGGCCAACGCTCTTCGCTTTGGGCTTCCGCCGCACGACGTAGGCCGCGAGGGCTTCCCGAACCACGAGGGCCTGCGTGGTGCCTCGCTCGTCGGCCTCGCGTTGCAGCAGCAAGTACAGCGCGTCATCGAGATAGAGCGTCGTCTTGTGCATGCACACCATATATGGCGCGACGGCACGCCTGCACAGTCCCCTACGGTGCTTCCATGTCGAACTGCACCGTGAGCTGAGCGTTCACCACCAGCTCCCGCGACGCGAACGACGAGCTGACCGCGCCGTCCGGCTGCACCACGAAGCCGCCGGCGTTGATCGCCTCCACCGTGGGCGTGCGATCGGTCACCGACACCGGCAACCCCAGCTTCGCGCCGAGCGCTTCGGTGACGCCCTTCGCCCGCTCACGCGCAGCGGACGCGGCAGCCAGGCGAGCCTTCGACTCGAAGACCTGATGCTCGGTGTTCTGCAGCACCACCGTGCCGTTGGCCACCCCGCCCGCCTTCACCGCCGCGCTCAGCGCCTCGTCGACGCGCCCCAGCTCGGTGATGTTGAGCACGACCGAGCGCGTGGCGAGGTAGCTGGTGACTTCGTTGCCCTTGTACTCGGGCGCCGCGCCGAGATCGGAGACCACGATGCCGCGGGCCTCCACCCCCGCCGCTCGCGCCGCCTGCACCAGCTTGTTGAGCTTCTCGTCGGCTGCCCGCCGCGCCGAAGGTTGATCACGCTGCGAGGCGCTCACCACGAAGGTGGCGATGACGAGGTTGGGTCGAAACGCCACCCGCGCCTCTCCGGACACGGTGATGAAGCGGGGGCCGGGCTGCGGGGTGGTGGACAACGCGACGGCGAGGAGCAGTGGGAGCATGGGCGCCCCTCAACGGCCCCACTGCGAATTCGATCTACGGCACGCAGGTACGCGAGGTGATCGGCGCCAGCGCGGGATCGCACACGCTCATCATCGCCGGCGTGCCCGTTTCGTCGACGCAGGTGATCGAGCGCGTCGACAACCCCTGCGGGCTACAGGCCGACCAGGCGCCCTCGACCCACTGGTAGTCCTTGAGGGCGGCCGTCGCGACGCAGAGCCCGGCGACGCACTGGCTGCTGGCGCCGCAGATCGTCCCGTCCTGCGCGGTGAGGAACCACGAGGTGTCGCAGACCAGCGAGGCCGTCGATCGGCACTGCACGACGTCGCAGCGGTTGCTCGTCTCGCAGCCGCGCCAGGTGGGGTTCTGGTTGTTGTTGGGCGACGTGCATTGGTACGTGCGGCTCGCGCACGACCCACGCAGGCAGTACCCGGTGTTGGCGCAGGTCGTCATCGGGCTCTTGTAGAAGTCGTGGCACGCGCCGCTCTGCCCATCACAGGTGTCGGCGAGATCGCACTCGCTGCGCGCCGTACCACACACCGTGCCCGCCGCCTTCGGGGCGCCGTTGGCGCAGCAGACCTCGGTGTTGCCGCACGCGCAGCCCGGCTGGAGCTGGCAGGTGCTCGAGCAGCACGAGTCGGTGGCGATCGCCGGATCGCACGACTCACCCTCGTCGATCACGCCGTTGCCGCAGGTGTGCGCGGCCCAGTCGTCGCGCGCGACGTCGTTCAGGCAGTTGTTCGCCCCGAGGCCCGCGACCCAGTTGCGGTACGCGGTGAGGCTCGCGGGAGAGAAAACCGTCGGCGGAGGGGCGCCTGCCGACGGCGCCATGATGTAGGGCGAGCCCGACGGGTCGTGGTTCATGTTGAGGTTGTGGCCGAGCTCGTGGGCCATGATCACCGCGAACGACTCGTCGCTCGGCCGCTGCGCGATGCTGACGATGTTCGCCGCGCTCGAGGTCGTGCAGGCCGTGCCCAGCCAGCCGAGCCCCACCGTCGACGACGAGAAGTCGGCGTCGGTGATCAGCACCGCGACATCGTGGCCCCCCGACAGGGCGGTCAGCGCCGCGCGGCGCGTGGTGTTGGTGTACGTGGTGAAGGAGCTCAGGAGCTGGGCGGTGTCGACCTCGGAGGCCAGCGTGGACTCGAGCGAGCTGCAGCTGGACTGCGAGTAGCACCCGGGGCTCGAGGTCGGGCAGGACGGAGAGACCGTGTCGCAGGCGCGCTTGACGATCGGCGTGGGCACCGGCGCGAACTTCACGATCGCGTTGAGGCTCAGGGTCAGCGGCGGCGACGAGAGGCCGTTGTCGTAGAGGGTCTTCACGCGGTTGAAGACCGAACGAACCCACGCCTCGGTGTCGGGGTGCTGCCGGGCGACACCCTCGTCGTAGAAGATCACCAGCTCGAGCGCCGGCGTGGTGTTGGTGCAGTTGGCCCCGGTGCCCGCGTCCGACGCGAAGTTCCGCACGCAGGCGCAGCTGAAGGACCCCGGAGTGTTGGTGCACGTCGAGCCGCCGCCGCAGGCGTTGAGCGCGCACTCATCGACGTCGACGGCGCAGGTCGGGCCCGTCCACCCCGAGGGGCACGCGCAGCTGCCGGCGACGCACGAGCCACCGTTGACGCAGACGACGGGAGCGCCGACCACACACGTCCCGGCGTTGCAGGCGCCTCGTGGGGTGCAGGCGTCTTGATCGTCGCACGGCGTTCCGTCGTTGCGGGTGACGGCGCAGGTCGACGTGCCGTTGGGCGTGTACGTGGTGCAGACGTCGCTGGCGGGGCAGGACACCGGCTGGCCCAGGCACTGGCCGGTGACGTCGCAGCGATCGTTCCAGGTCGAGACGTTGAGATCGTCACACATCGCGCCGGGGCGGTGCGTCGCCGCGCAGGTCGCGGTGCCGTCGGGGGCGTAGGTGCTGCACGCCGTGTCGGCGGGGCACGTCACGGGCTGGCCCGCGCAGGTCCCTGTCGGAGAGCAGACGTCTGCAAACGTGGCCGCGCTGCCGTCGTCGCAGCTCGCGCCGGAGTTGATCGTGACCGAGCACGTCGCGGTGCCGTTCGGCGCGTAGCGCATGCACGGAGTGTCCGCCGGGCACACCACGGGCACGCCCACGCAGACCCCGGCCGCGCTGCACTGATCCCCCGAGGTCGCGAGGTCTCCGTCGTCGCAGCTCGCGCCGGAGTTGATGGTGACCGCGCACGTCGCCGTGCCGTTCGGCGCGTACGTCTTGCACGCGTTGTTCGGCGCGCAGGTGATCGGCAGCCCCGCGCACCCGCCGATCGCGTCGCAGGCGTCGTCGGAGGTGGCGAGGTTGGCGTCGTCGCACGGCGTGCCCGCGTCGACGAGCAGTCGCGAGCACTGGCCGGTGGTTCGATCGCACACGCCCGGCAGCCCGCACGCCCCGGGCGCCGGACACGTCACCGGCGCTTCACCGGTACACACGCCCGCACGGCACACGTCGCTGGTGGTGCAGGCGTTCGCGTCGTCACACGCCGTGCCGTTCTGCGCGGTGTGCGTACAGCCGGCGGCGCCACACGCGTCGGTGGTGCACGGGTTGGCGTCGTCGCAGCCCGAAGGACAGGCGTCACCCGCGTCGACAACCGGCGGCGGCTCGGTGCCCGCGTCGGGTTGGGCGTTCGAGCCCCCGCATGCAGCGAAGACGAAGAGGCAGAGAACGGCGGAGCGGGGACAACGGACTCGAGGGTCGATGGCAGACTCCGTCGCGCGAACGAGGGCGCGACACAGTGTCATGCCGACCAGAGAGTTGAAACAGCGACCTCAGAACCCGCTGGGGAGCGCGGTCGACCGCTGCATCACCCGGCGCTGCTCACGGTGCGCGAGGACCTTCTCGTACGCGTCGTTGATGCGGCGCATCTGCTCGGCGCTGCCGCCGCGATCGGGGTGGTGGGTGCGGGCCAGCGCGAGGTACCGCTCACGCAGCACCGCGTCGGACGCTTCCGGCACCACGCCCAGCGTGCGGTAGGGATCGTTCGCGGAGATCGACTGCAGCCAGGCCTCGAGGCGCTCCTTCACCGTGCCGGTCGAGGTGGACGCCGCCGCCATCGGCTTGCGCGTCCGCATCTTGGTGTCGGCGCGCAGCACCTCGGTGTACACGCTCGTCGTCCAGCGCGAGCACGAGGGGCAGTGGAAGTAGCGCACCTGCTTGCCGCTCCCGACGTGGCTCGTCATGCGGACCCCACAGTGCGTGCACTCGACGTCGACGTTCTCGAGGGTGGTACACGCGGTGGCGGCCTGGGGCATGTCGGAGGGTCCTCGTCGGGGTGTGCTACAGCCTTGTGACGGGTTGTACGTCCGTGGCGGATCGACGCAAAAAATTGGCCGCCTTTTCCCGTGGGGCATCATGAACCGCATGAGTCGGACCCTCCTCGCAGCGCTCCTCGCCGTGTCTTCGTTCGCCCTGGCGGCGGGTCCGAAGCGCCCGGCGGGCGTCATCGGCAGCAGCAAAGAAGACGAGCCCTGCCCCGCGCCGGTGAACACCGCGGGTCCTGACGTGGCGTTCCTGCGCGCGGTGGCGTGGGCCTTCGAGCCGGCGCCGATCGAGATCCGCTCGCAGGCCATCGAAGACCTGGGGTTCCTCGGTGACGCGCGCGCGCTCAACCCGCTCGCCACGCTCTCGCTCGACGCCAACGGGGCGATCGCCCGCGCCGCGGTGCGCGCCATCGCCACCATTCGCCACCCGCGCGCCGAGGAGATCCTCGCGAACCTCGTGCGCCACCCCACCGCGCCGACGGCGACCAAGCTGCTCGCGCTGACCCTGATCCCCTACCAGAACACGGCGACCGCGCTGCGCTTCGTGCACGCCACCGCCCGGCAGAACAGCGGCGCGTACGAGGTCGCGCAGCAGGCGCGCACGCTGGCCGCGGTGCTGCCCTCGCCGTCGGCCGACCAGGCCCTGCCTCCGCTCCCCGCCGGGTCACTCGCCCCGACGCCCTTTCCTCTCGCTGGAGATTCGAAGTGATCGATCGCCGCATCACCTTCCTCGGCGCCGGCAACATGGCCAACGCCATCATCCGCGGGCTGCTCCGCGCCGGGCTGGCGAAGGACAAGGTCACCGCGACCGTGCGTCGCGAAGAGAAGAAGACCGAGCTCGAGAACACCCACGGCATCAAGGTCGGCTTCGACAACGTGGCCGCCACGCGCGACGCCGACGTGGTGGTGCTCTCGGTCAAGCCGCAGGCGCTCGACAAGGTGCTCAAGGAGATCGCCCCGGCGGTCGATCGCACCAAGCTGATCGTCTCGGTGGCCGCCGGCGTGCCCATCGCGGCGATCGAGCGACGGCTCGGCGCGGGCGCGCGCATCGTGCGCACCATGCCCAACACGCCCTGCCTCGTCGGCCTCGGCGCGACGGCGCTGTCCTCGGGTGAGCACGCCACCCAGGAAGATCTGACGCTGGCCACCGCGATGTTCGACTCGGTGGGCATCACCACCATCGTCGACGAGTACCTGCTCGACGCGGTGACCGGGCTCTCGGGCAGCGGCCCGGCGTACATCTTCCTCATCATCGAGGCGCTGTCCGACGCGGGGGTGAAGGTCGGGCTGTCGCGGCACCAGTCGCTCAAGCTGGCAGCGCAGACGGTGCTCGGCAGCGCGAAGCTGCTCCTCGAGACCAACCAGCACCCCGGCACCTTGAAGGACCAGGTCACCAGCCCCGGCGGCACCGCCATCGCGGGCCTGCACACGCTCGAGGCGGGCGGCCTGCGCACCACGCTGATCGACGCCGTCGAGGCCGCGACCGAACGGGCGCGCGAGCTCGGCGAAGCCTTCCTCGGAAAACCCTGAACGCCTGACGCAAGGAAAACCCACATGAAGATGACGCCGCTCGACATCCGCCAGAAGCGCTTCGAAGCGAACCTGCGCGGCTATTCGAAGAAGGAGGTCGAGGCGTTCCTCGAGCTCACCGCCGGAGAGTTCGAAGAGGTGGTGCGCGAGAACATCTCGCTCAAGGAAGAGCTCAAGCGCGTGCAGGCCCGCCTCGAGCAGCACCTCGAGCGCGAGAAGGCGCTGCAGGAGACGATGGTCACCGCCCAGCGCATCTCCGAAGACGTGAAGGCCCAGGCGAAGAAGGAAGCCGAGGTGCTGATCGCCGAGGCCGAGCTGCAGGGCGACAAGATCATCGCCGGCGCCAACAACCGCCTGGTGGAGATCGTCAAGGAGCTCAATGAGCTCAAGCGCCAGAAGATCCAGTTCGAGTCGCACCTCGAGAACCTCGTCGACTCGCACAAGAAGCTGCTCGACACGTGGAAGACGCAGCCGGGCGCCGACGTGGCCTATCTGGTCAACAAGAAGTGAGCTGGCTCAAGCAGGCGGCGGGCGCGTGCGAGCTGGCGGTGTTGGTGCAGCCGCGCGCGTCACGCACGAAGATCGTCGGCGAGCACGATGGGCGGCTGAAGATCGCCCTCGCCGCGCCGCCGGTGGACGGTGAGGCGAACGCGGCGCTGATCGAGTTCCTCTCCGACACGCTCGGGGTGCGGAAGGCCGACGTCACCCTCCTCGACGGAGAGACGTCACGGCGCAAGCGCGTCGCGGTGCGCGGAGTGCTCGAGGCCGACGTACGCGCGCAGTTGAAGTAGCCCACACCCTCCGTTCCGGCAGGCCCCTGTGGCGCGCTCGCAACTCATGGTGATGTTGCGGCGCTCATGTCGCTGCTCGCCCCGCTCCTCGCGTTGAGTCTGATGGTGGCCCCGCCGCCGGCGCCCGACGCGGAGCCCCTGCTGATCCCCTCGACCGGCGTGGTGACCGCGGCGGAGCTGCAGACCGAGGTGATCACCACGCCCCGCTTCCGCCTGGTGCACACCGCGCGCGCGAAGGGGGCCGCCCGGGTGTTGGCCCGCGACATCGAGGCGATCCGCGACGACATCGCGGCGCTGCTCGGGCGCGACTGGCCGGGCGTCACCGAGATCCGCCTCGGGTTCGGCCGCGAAGAATACGAAGGGCTCGCGCTGCCCGAGGGCAAGCCGCCGAGCTGGGCGATCGCCCTCGCCTACCCCGGCCGCAACATCATGCTCGTCGAGGCGCACTCGCTGGTGAACGACGACGGCCCGCTGACGCTGCGGCACGAGCTGGTGCACGTCGCGCTGGGCCAGTTCGGGCACGTCTGGCCGCACTGGTTTCAAGAAGGCCTCGCGCAGGAGCTGACCGGCGAGCGCAAGTGGCGCATGGAGCAGGTCGCCACCCTCACCCGCGCCGTCACGCAGGATCGGGTGTTCGACTTCGACGACCTGACCGCGCACTTCCCCGCCTACCCCGACGACGTGGAGATCGCCTACGCGCAGAGCGCCGCCTTCGTGGAGTTCCTGCGCGATCGCCACGGCTCGTACGCCTTCCAGCGGCTGATCGATCGCGTCGAGGGCGGCGACGGCTTCGAGAAGGCGTTCGGCGTCGCGTTCTTCGTGCCGCTCTCGATGGAGCAGGAGGCCTTCAAGAAGGACCTGCCGCGGCGCTACCCGTGGTGGCCGCTCCTGCTGTCGGGCGGCACGTTGGTGTGGGTCGTCACCTCGGTGCTGGTGGTGATGGCCTGGGTGCGCCGCCGCCGCGCGGTAAAGGAGCTGCGCGCCGAGCAACTCCGCGTCGAGACGCTGCACGAGGCCGCCAGGGGGCTGTTGGGCAACGTCGTCGCCAACGACGATCTCGACCCGTTCGAGGACCTGCCCTTCGAGGGCACGCCCATGCCGTGGGTGGTGAACATCGTGCAGTTCGTCGAGCCGGCGCCGGGTCAGGCCCGCTCGAGCGCCACGCACTTGAGCGCCGAGGGCTGACGGAAGTCGACGTCGCTGGCGCCGAACCGGGCGACCTCGCGCGCCACGTGCTTCCCCAACCCACGGTGGAGCTGCTGATCGAAGTCGCGCTCGCTCTGCTCGACGTTGCACATCGCCAGCAACAGCCCCTTCGGCGCCAGCACCTCGACCGCGGCCTGCACCAGGCGGTGGTAGTCGCGCTGCGCGGTGAAGCGGCTGGTCCTGGTGGTGGCGAAGCCGGGCGGGTCGAGGATCACCAGCTCGAACTGTTCGCCCTTCTTCGCGAAGCGCGCGAGCCAGTCGAAGGTGTCGCCGGAGACGAAGTCGTAACGATCGGGCGTGAAGCCGTTGAGCGAGAGGTTCCGCTCGCCCCAGTCGAGCACCTTGCGAGACGCGTCGAGGTTGACCGCCCGGGCAGCGCCGCCGAGGTGCGCGAGCACGCCGAAGCCACAGGTGTACGAGAAGGTGTTGAGCACCCGCCGGCCCTTCGCTTCGCGCCGCACGAAGGCGCGCGCGTCGCGGGCGTCGAGGTACAGCCCGACCGAGAGCCCGTTGCCGGGGCGGATCTCGAACTTCGCGCCCTGCTCGAGCACCTGCAGCGTGTCGATCGGCTTTCCCGCGATCGGCAGCGGCGGCGCGAGGACCTCCGGCGCTTCGTTCGCCAGCTTGCGCGCCTCGCGGGGACGGCGCTTCACGTACACCGACTCGACGCCGTCGAGGCCGAGCAACGCGTCGGCGATCGCCTGCTCGTCGGGCGCGTCGCGGTACAGGCTCAGCACCGCGACGGCGCCGAAGCGATCCACCGTGACGCCGGGCAGTTCCTCGTCGATCCACCGGAAACACGTCGTCTCGGCGGGCAAGCGCGCGCGGCGGCGCTCGAGGGCTTCGTGCAGCAGCTTCACGACGGCGCAGCGCCTCCGCCGGTGACGCCCGAGCGCTTCCAGATGCTCTCGAGGGCGAGCGCCGAGTCACGGGCCAGCTCGTTGAAGTTCGCGCCGAGCAGTTGCCCTTCGCGCACCGACACCCGGCCGTCGACGATGGTCCAGCCGACCGGCATCTGGCTGAGCTGCATCAGGAGGTGCGGCGTGAAGTTGCCCGTCTCGCGCGCGGGCACGAAGTCGTAGACCACGAGGTCCGCGAGGGCGCCCGGCTCCACGCTGCCGCAGGGGGCGCCGTAGACCATGGTGCACAGCTCGGCGGGACCACCGACGAGGAATGACGACATCAGGTTGTCGGGGTCGAGCATGCGGCCCGCGCGGGCCATGGCCATCACGCCGGTGTAGCTGGCGGCGAGCTCTTCCCACAGCGAGCCGGTGCCGCCCGAGCCGAGGCCCACGAGGTTCTGGTTCACCAGCACCGCCTCCATGCCCAGCGCCGAGCCGCCTTCGACGGTCTGCGCGGCGCGCGGGGTGAAGGCGACCAGGGTGCGGCTCTTCGCGAGGCGCGCGGCCTCGGTGCGATCGATGGCGCGGGCGTGGGCTCCGACGGACGCGCCGCCCAGCAAGCCGAAGCGCTCGAAGCGGGTCACGATGCGCGAGTTCGTCTTCGACCAGGTGATGGCGAGGTCGTCGTCGTTCTCCGCGAGCCCGAAGTGCGCGCCGATGGAGAGCTCTTCCTTGAGGTGACCGGCGAGCCGCAGCAGATCGTCATCGGCGCAGAACGACGCGCGCACGCCAATCGCCGCGCGCACCAGCGAGTCCTGCTTGCGCGACTTCGCGTAGCGGCCGTTGGCCTCGACCTGCTCCGGACCCGCGAGCCCCGCCACCACGCTGCTCGAGGCGTGCGAGTTGATGAGCCGCATGCCGAGCTGCTCGGCGACCTTCGCCTGCACGGTGAGCGCCTCTTCGACGCACGCCGGCGCGTGGAGGTGCTCGACCGCCATCGTCACGCCCGCGCGCAGGCTCCGCGCGATGGAGAAGGCGGTGAGCGCCTCGACCTCGCCGACGGTCAGCGTGCGCTCGAGGCGATGCTCCTGCGCGAAGCGCTGCGAGAACGGCCGCAGCAGCAGATCGCCCGCCCACGGCGTGAGCGCGCCGCCGACCAGCCGGGTGTGGCAGTCGATGAGCCCGGTGGTGACGAGGCGCCCGTCGCACTTCACTTCCCAGTCGCCCGGTCGAACCGGCGCGTCGGCGTCGGGTCCGATGGAGGTGATGAGCCGCCCTTCGATCAGCACCGACATGCCGGAACGGACGCGACCATCGGCGCGGAAGAGGCTGCAGTTCTTGAGGAGGAGTCGACCTTCCACGCGGGCGCGAGCGTAGCAGCCGCTCGACAGGAGAGAGACATGGAAGTCGACGCGGCGTGGTCTACCCTCGGCCCGTGGCGAGCCAGTCGGCAGTGAAGATCCTCGAAGCGCACGCGCGGGCGGACGGAACGACCGACGTGCGCTTCGTGCTCGCGTGTGGCTGCGAGGTGACGCGCGCCCTCGACGAGAACCGCCTCATCACCGCCGAAGACGGCGCGCGGCTGGTCATCGGGAAATACCCCTGTCCGGAAGGGCACCCGGTGACGAAGTGATGCGGTGGCTCCGCCCGCTCGAGTGGGCCCTGCTCGCGTTCCTCGGCTTCGTGCTGGTGCGCGCGGGCCCGTCGGTCTTCGCGGTGTGGAGCGATCTGCTCGGCGGCCGCGCGACGACGGTGCTCTTCGCGCTCGGGCTGGTGGCGGGCATTCAGCTCTTCTGGCGCTTCCAGCACCTGCCGTGGAAGGACCCGGCGCCCGGACCCCAGCGCGCGATCTGGCTCTCGCTGCCGCTGTCGTTGTTGCCGTGGTTGTTCAGCCTGAGCATCGTGCTCCGCAGCCCGCTGGTGCAGGAGGAGCTGCCGAAGGCCGACGCCCCCACCGCCGTCACCGCCGCCGCGTCGATGTTCATGCTCACCGTCGGCTTCGGGCTGCCGACGTTCCTGGTGTGGGCGGTGGTGGCGATCATCATTCGCGAGCACGGCCAGCTCACCTGGACGCAGCTGCGCGCGTCGATCACCCGCGGCGCCTCGACCTTCCGCGACTGGGCCCCGTTGTTGATCATCCTCTCCGGCTACGAGTGGATGCGCGGTGTGGTGGATGCGGGCTTCACGGGCGAGAAGGACGCGATCATGCAGCGCATCGATCGGGTGCTCTTCTTCGGCACCGACCCGATGGATCTGCTCGAGGCGATGATCTGGAAGCCGCTGACCGAGCTGCTCGCCTTCGCGTACTCGTTCTACGCGGTGCTCTTCCCGCTCGTGCTGGGGACCATTCTCGTCACCGGTGGCCGGCGCGCGCTGCGCATCTCGGCGTTCCGCGTGGGTGTGGCGCTGCTGATCGCGTACGTCGGGTACTGCCTGGTGCCGGTGAAGGGGCCGCTCTTCACGCGCGCGTTCACCGTGCCGCTCGACATGTACATGGTGGGGCCGATCAAGGAAGCGATGATGGACGCCACGCGCATCTCGTACGACTGCTTCCCGAGCATGCACACCTGCTGCACCATTCTGCTCGGCATCAGCGCGTGGACCTGGGCGCGCCGGCTGTTCTGGATCATCTCGCCGATCGTGGTGCTGATGCCGCTGGCGTGCGTGTACCTGCGCTACCACTACGTGATCGACATCCTGGTCGGGGCGGCCCTCGCGCCCGCGCTGGTGTGGCTGTCGAAGAAGCTCGAGCCGGCGATCACCGCAGGGCTCGAGAAGTGAACAAGACCGAGACCACGCTGCTGAAGGGCGTCGGCATTCTCCTGATCATCGGGCACAACTTTCAGTACCTGGTGAGCGCGCTGCCGGGCGTGAACGAGTTCGTGTTCGATCGCGAGAACGTCGCGGCGTTCCTGAACGCGCCGGGTCCGCTGTCGGTGCTGGCGTACCTGGGGCACTACGGGGTGCAGATCTTCATCTTCTTGAGCGCCTACGGCCTCACCCTTCGTCACCCTCTCCCTGCGCAGCGGGGAGAGGGCCGGGGTGAGGGGCAGTCCGGCTACACGCCCTTCATCCGAACCCGCCTGGCCCGCCTCTACCCCAGCTTCCTGCTGGCGATCCTCGCCTGGGCGCTCTGGAAAGGTCTCCCCCACGGTCCCCTCGGCCCGATCGACCAACTCCGAACCCACTTCCCCTCAATCCTCTGGAAGCTGTCGTTGGTCTCGAACCTCGTACGCGGCGAACAGCTCTCGCTCGTGGGCCCGTGGTGGTTCCTGCCGTTCATCTTCCAGTTCTATCTCCTGTTCCCCCTGCTCCAGCGGCTGCCCCCCAGGGGCCTGCTCGCGGTCTCGCTGGCGTCCCTGCTCATCACCATCGCGCTCAACGAGACCCTCCTCCCGGGCGGCTTCCTCTACGCGACGCCGCTGGGCCACCTGCCCGAGTTCTGCGTGGGCATCGCGTGGGCGAGAACCCCGAACGCGCGCATCAGCCTCCCGCTCGCGCTCACGGCGTTGCTGGTCTTCATCATGGGGAACTTCGTCGAAGCGGCCTGGTACCTCTCGCACCTGAGCGTGTTGGTGTTGTTCCTCGCGACGTGGCCGGTCCTCCGTCGCGCGCTCTTGCCGATGAAGCGTCCCCTGCTCTTCATCGGCGGGATCTCGATGCAGCTCTTCCTCGTCAACGGGTTCCTGCGCGACCCGTTCATGACCTGGGCGAAGCAGTCGGGGACGGGACTCGCTGCGTTCGGCTGGGGGCTCGCGTCGTTCGCGACCTGCGTGGCGTTCGCGTGGGTGCTGTGGTGGCTCGAGTCACGTCTTCCGACGAGCACGAAGCAGCACGCCGAGTAGCGCGAACACGCCGAGCGACGTGAGCGCGGCGCCGACGAGGAACGAGCGCGGCTGATAGCGCCACACGATGGTGTGAGGGCCCGGGGTCACCCGCACCGCGCGCACGAAGCCCCACGCCCGCAGCGGAGGCTGTTCCACGCCATCGACGGCGACGGTCCACCCCGGGTACCAGGCATCCGCGAGCACCACCGCGCCGGTCGCGCAGGCCTCGACGCGCTGTTCGATCACCTCTGGCGCGCCTTCTCGGGTGACCACGGGCGACGCGCAGGGCTCCGAATCGACCGGTTCTCCTTGATCGACCACGACAGTCTTCGCGAGCGACTCGGGATCATCGAGCGCAGCGAACGCCTCGGCATCCCCGGCGACGCGCACCTTCGGCACGAAGAAGCCGCGAGGGAACGCGGTCGGGCTCTTCCAGATCCACAGGTCGTCGATCGGCGTGTTGCGCACCGTCGTCGCACCGGGGGGCGCCGGGGCCCACGTCTCGCGCAGAAACGAGGTGACGCCCGCGACCTGAAACGCGCCAGCGCCGTGAGAGAACGCGCTGCGGAGTCTCCACGGTTCGCGGAAGCCGTAGCCCCCCACCGCGCGCAGATCTTCCTCGACGAAGCGCAGCGCGGAGAGCCGATCACGCCCCTCGAGCAGCGGGTCTCCCTCGGCATCCCACGGACCACACGCCTCGTGATCGAAGTCATCGAGGTCGACGCGCAGCGAGAGCCGCCCCTCGCCTCTCAACAGCGGCGCGACGCGCGAGGGCCGCGCCAGCTCGCGAGCCGGGAGCCGCTCCCACCGCTCGACCCGCACCGCCACCAACTCGAGCGCCACCAGCACCGCCAGCAGCACCGGCCTTCGCCGCAGCGCGAGCACTGCCACCGACGCCAGCAGCAACCACGGAGCACCGGCCCGAAAGCCCTCGCGCACGCCGCTCAGCCGAGAGGCGATCACGAGCCCCACTGCGAAGCCCACGAGTCCCAGCACGACCTCGAGCTGGCGCCGACGAGCCAGCGCCACCAGCCTCCGCGCGCCGAAGCCCGCGAGCAGCGACAGCCCGAACAGCGCGCCGACCACGTACTTCGCCGGGTAGCGGAACAGCTTGAACGGCGGCAACGAGAGCAGCAGCTCCGAGACCACGAAGTGCTTCCCGAACGACAACAGCAGCGCGACGGCCACCAGCGCCACCACCGCGCGAGCCCGCTTCACGCGCACCGAGGCGATCGCCAACAGCATCCCCAACGAGCCAGTGAAGAGCGTGAACAGGAACCGCTGATCCGCGCCGCCCCAGTACGTCGGGTCACGCGGCCGATCGGCGTCGGGCACGAAGATCGACAGCACCTGCGGCGCCGACACCGACCACTCCAACGCACCGCCCGTCGCATCACCGGACTGCGTCCACTCGCGCGACAGCTCGAAGGTCGGCAGCGCGACGACGGCACTCAGCAGCCCCGCCCACGCCATCGCCAGCGCGCCCCACACCAGCGTCTTCGGCGAGCGCAGCAGCACGAAGGCCACCAACATCGACTGCCACAGCCACATCTCCGGAGAGCCCGCGTGAAACGCCGCGCCCAGCACCGCCGCCAGCCACGCCGCCTTCGTGATCGACGGCGAACGACGCAGCCCTTCCGCCGCCCACAACACCCAGCCCGCCCACGCCGCCGTCGAGGCGAACGACAGGTTCTGCGCGAACTCGGCGAAGAACGGAGAGAGCGCAAAGGGCGCCGCGCCGATGAACGCGTACGCGCGCTGCAACCCGAGCCGGCGCCCCGCGAAGTAGAGGCCCGCGAAGGCCCACCCCGCGTGGAAGAGGTGCATCACGTTCGGACCCAGCACGTGCCCGAAGATCAGCCCGGTGACGATGCGCGGCGCGTAGAACGCCTGCGTGTAGAGCAGCGCGACGAACGGCTGGCCCATGCGCGCGTGAGGGAGCCACAGCGGCACCTCGCCATGACTCCAGCGGGAGATGAGGAAGAAGGTCTCGGGGAAGACGTGCGCCGAGAGATCGCGCGCGGCCTGCACTTCACCGAGGAACAGCGCCGCGAAGCCGGCGATCAGCGCCACACCAGCAAGCGCCCATGGCCAGGAGGTCTTCACGCGCGGCGATTAAAACAGCACTGCCACTCTCCGCGTTGGGCGAAGAGTGGCAGCGTGCACGACGGGTTCTGAAGTGAAGCTCAGTAACCGGTGTTGTTCTTCGCGAAGTCGGTGAGCTTCTTCTTCTCGAGCTTGCCCTGCGACTTGCTGGTGCGCTTCTCAACCGTGGTGTCGCCGGCGAGGGCGTCAGCCGACATGCCGAACAGCGCCTTGATGTTGTCGCCGAAGAGGGTGATGACGCCGATGGCCGCGATCGCGATGAGCGCCACGATGATGATGTATTCCGTCATGCCCTGACCGCGGGCCTTCTTGAGGGACATCTGCTTGTTGAGCTTGGCCATGGTGTTGCTCCTTTTGAGCACTGCGTTGAGTGGGTGACCCGGTGGGGTCGCTTTGGTGAAGGAAGTATCGGGGGACCCTCTCATCGCCTCCATACGTCATCGGGAGGATGCGCCGATTTCGAGTGAGATCAGAGGGTTATGGCGTTTTCTGCTCCAGCAGCTCCTGTAGGCGGAGGTGATCTGGATGATTCGCGAGGGATTTTCGGGCCCTCATTTCCGCATCAGCGACGTCGGCCGGAGCAGCGTGCCACGGAGCGCCCTCTCGTGTCGAAAGGCGCCGGGTCGCCTCGAGCCAGGTGGCCCACAGCTCAGGCGAGTCGACGTCTTTCTCCACGTGCGGCGCGAGCACTTCACGGGCGTGCATCACGTCACCTTCACGCAGTGACGCGGCGGCGTAGGCCTGCGCGGCAGCGACCGATTCACGATCGGCCTCGAACCACGACGCAGCCGCGGCGCGCACCAGCGGATCATCAGGCGGGTGAACCCACGCGAGGCTGGCGTAGAGGTCCTTCGCTTCGTCGACGGTCAGCGCTCGGTCGGCGAGGAGCTTGGCGATCTCGAGCTGCCCGCGCTCTTCGGGAAGCCGCCGCGAGTCGGGCACGCGCACGTCGGCGGCGACGAAGTAGGCGATGGGAGAGCCGTACTCGAGCACGTTGTGATCGTCGGTGTTGACCGGCCCTTCCCCGCCGAAGCGCTTCTGCGCCTCATCGGGGTGCACCTGGCGACCGAGCAGCGTGGTCGGCAACTGGAGATGAATGCGCGCCAGATCGTCCCGCACCTTCGGCTGCGCCATGCGCGCGGTGAGCGTCGGGAGATCGAGCACCTGCGGCTCCCGGCCGGCCACCAGCACCAGGTCATCAGGCCCGACCCACGTGGTGCCGTGCTCGAACGAGCCGCGCAGCGTGCGCACTACCAGCTTCACCAGCGACACCGACGACTCGTAGGTGTGGATCCACTGCACCAGCCGGCCGCCGGGCGCGAGCTTGCCCTTCGCCATCTCGAAGAAGTCCCGCGAGAAGAGGCCCGACACGCCCGACACCCACGGGTTGCTGGGCACGCTGACGATCAGGTCGTACGGCTCCTGCGAGAGCTGCAGGAAGGTGCGCGCGTCTTCGATGTGCACGTGGCAGCGCGGGTCCTTGAAGGCGTCGTGGTGATCGGGCGCGAAGATCGCCGCGGCCTCGACCACCGCGGGGCTGATCTCGACCACGTCGAGCCGCTCGATGGGGTGCGCGAGCAGCGAGCCGGCGGTGATGCCCGCGCCGACGCCGACCAGCAGCACGCGCTTCACGTCCTTCGGGTGGAGCAGCACGCCGAGGTGCGCCGCGAGGATCTGCGTGTCGATGTCGGTGCCGTTGCTGCCGTCGACCTTGCCGTTGATGCGCAGATAGCGGCGATCGTCGTCCTGCGTGCCCACCAGCACCGAGGCGAACACGTCGTCGCGGTAGAAGCGCACCGTGCTGCGCGAGCGCACCTCGTCGAGGAACTGGGCGTAGCTGTCGAAGCTGCGGTTCCACTCGCGATAGCGCCCCGAGGCCGCGAGCGTCGACGCCCAGCCCGAGGTCGCCGACACCGCGAAGGCCAGCGCCACGGCCGAGGGGACCAACCAGCGCAGCGCCATCGGCCGCGAGACCTCGGAGCCGTCAGCCAGCAGCGCCCAGCCCGCGGCGATCAGGTTCGCCACCAGCGCCAGCGCGAGTGTGCCCTCGAGGCCGATCAGCGGCAGCAGCACCAGCCCACCGAGCAGCGCGCCGCTCACCGTGCCGATGGTGTTCCACAGGTAGGTGGTGCCCAGCCGCGCGCCGACGTCGTTCATCGCGCGCAACGCCACGCGCGCCGCGGCGGGGAAGCTGGCACCGAGCAGGAAGGTCGGCGGCAACAGCAGCGCGCCACACACCAGGAAGCTGAGTACCTGGTACACGCCCCACGTCTGCGGGCCGTGATCGATGCGCGCGTGCACCTGAATGAACGCGTACGGCAGCCGCGCGTAGGCGGTCATCGAGATCAGCACCGCGAACATCAACGCCAACTGCAGCCGGCCGAAGGTGCGCAGCGCGTTGTCGTCGGGGCGCGTCGAGAGCCAGAAGCTGCCCAGCGAGATCCCCAGGATGAACGCCGTGAGGATCAGCGTGAACGCGTAGCTCGTGCCGCCGAGCACGATCGACAACACGCGAATCCACACCGTCTCGTAGGTCATCGAGGTGAAGCCGGCGAGCGCCGTGCCGATCAGCGCCGCCCGCACCGCGCTGGCGCCGAAGTGGCGGCCGTCGGTGTCGGTGTTCGCCGCCGACGGCGCTGACGCGAGCTGCTTCCACCCGGCGATCACCGCCGCCGCGCCGAGCAGGAGGTTCACCATCGCCGCCAGGCGCTCCGAGACCGCGAGGCCGACGCCGGGCACGAGGATCATGCCCGCGAACAGACAGCCCGCCGACGCACCCAACGAGTTGACCGCGTAGAGGATCGACAGCTCGCGCCGCGCCGAGCCGAGCCGCTCGGTGAGGTGCCGCATCAGCACCGGCAGCGTGCCGCCCATCAACAACGTGGGGATCAGCAGGGCCGACGCCGCGAGCCCGAGCCGCGCGGTCAACCGCGGCAGGCCCTCCAGCCCCGGCGCGAGGCGCAGGTAGAAGTCACCGACGATCTCCAGCACCTTCGGCAGCGCGAGCGCGTACAGCCCGATGCCCAGCTCCAGCACGCCGTACAGAGAAAGAGGACGCCGCGCGCGATCGGCCCGGCGCCCGAAGAGGAACGCGCCAAGCGCCAGCCCGCCCATGAAGGTCGAGAGGACGATGGCATGCGCCTGCCCGGTGTTGCCGAGCAGGTTCGCCAGCCGCTTCGACCACGTCAGCTCGTAGACCAGCCCGGTCGCGCCCGACAGCAACAGCAGCGTGATGACCAGCGGACGCGAGCGCGAGGTCACCGAGCGGCCACCCCGCGACGACGGCGGAACCAAGCCAGCGCGGCGAGCCACACCAACGAGCCGCCCGCGGTGGTGCAGCCGCTCTTCACCGTCTTCTCGGTGCTGACCTCGATCGACCAGGTCTGCAGCGTGAGCAGCTGATCGGCGCCGAGACCCACGCCCGCGGAGAACGTGTACACGTCGAGCGGCGCGTCGTCGGCCACCGTGCCCGTCACCGTGCCGTCCGCCGAGAAGGTCAGCCCCGGCGGGAGACGGCCCTCACGCCAGAACCACTTCGAGCCTTCCGGCAGCGGCGCCGCGGTGAAGGTCACCGTCACCGACTCGCCGGGGCGCACCAGCGAGGGACCCGTCGCCGAGCTGTTCACCACGCCCGCGATGATGGTGACGAAGTACGTGTACGCGTCGGTGCGGCCCTGCCCGTCGACCGCCTCGATGGTGAACGAGTGGAAGCCGGGCCGCGTGGGCGTGCCGGAGAGCACGATGGTGTCGGACTCCGAGGACTCGAGCGCCAGCCCGGCCGGCAACGCGCCGGAGATCACCGCCCAGCGCACCGGCAGCGAGACCATCGCCCCCGCCGGGTTCACCGCGACGATCGACTGCAGGTACTCGTTGCCGAGCTGCCCGTCGGGCAACGAGCGCGTGCGGATGGTGAACGGCGCGCCGTCGACCACGGTCATCGAGAAGTTGCGCTCGTCGACGTTGCCGATCACGTCGATCACTCGCACGCGGAACGTGCGCGTGGTGCCCAGCGCGTCGGTCGGCGTGCCTGAGAGCTCACCAGACGCCGAGAGTTCCAGCCCCACGGGGAGGATGCCGTCGACGAGCAGGTAGCGATAGCCACCCGCGCCTCCGGCCGCGCCCAGCGTCGCGCGGTACTGCACGAAGCGGGTCGGCGCCGGCAGCGCGGTGGCGTTGATCGCCAACGAGCCGGTGACCGGCGCCACGCGGAGCGATCGCGCCACCACCACCGTGCGCGTGCCCGAGTGCACCTCGAGGCTCAAGGTGTACGCGCCCCGCTGCGTCGGCGTGCCGGTGATCGCGCCCGAAGGCGACAGCATGAGCCCGGGGGGAATCGAGGCCGGGTCGGCGAGCGTGAAGGTGTACGGCGCCGCGCCGCCCTGCCCTTCGAGCTGCATCGAGTACGGCAAGCCCACCGTGGCGTCGGGCAGCACGGGGTTGGCGATGGTGAGCGACTGCGCGACGACGTCGGTGCGCGTGCCGGCGAGGCCGTTGTCGGTCTCGTCGCCCTCTTCGATGGCCTGATCGGGGTCCATCAACACGCCCACGAAGTACTGCGCCGCCGACAGCGACTGCGGCATGCGCAGCACCTCGATCGCCGAGTCGCGCTGGCCGATGGTCAACGACACCGTGCCGTCAGCGACCTCGCCGCCCGAGGTGACCCGCATCAGCGGAAGATCGTCGGTGGTGATGATGGTGTTGGCCGACAGGTAGTAGCGATACTTCGCGCCCGTCGCGTCGCGGTTGCCGAGGTTGGTGAGGGTGCGCGAGACGACGATCAGCTCGCCGGCTCCAGCGCGCGCGGGCGTCTGCATCTCGACCGGCAGCAGGTTGGGCGCGGGGTTGCGGAGCACGACCGGCGCCGACTTCTCGAAGTTGTTGGCCGGGTTGGTCTCGGTGCTCCCCGGCGCGGTGGCGGCGCCGAAGAAGAAGTAGGGCTGCACCGGCAGGGTCTGACCGGAGACGTTGGTGGTCGGCACCGTCGCGCTCGGCAACGTCACCCACCGCGTGTCGCCGGGCGCGAAGGTCAGGCCGCCCACCGAGCCGACGAACGTGTCAGTGACGGCGTTGAGCGACTCGTTGTCCGAGAGGAAGAAGCTGATCACCACGTTGTTGGCGGTGGCGCCGCCGAGGTTGGAGACCTGCGCCTCGAAGCGCGCGGTCTCTCCGAAGAAGACGTTCGACACCTGGTCGAAGGGCGCCTGGGCGCGCATCACCCGCACCGCGAGCACCGCGAGATCCGCCTGGCGCACCTGCAGCTGCGTCGCCGAGGGGATCACGTTGTTCGCTTCGCTGCGCTCGACGATCGCGCCGACGTTGGGCCCGTCATCGAGCACCATCAGCACGTAGTAGTCGCCGGCGGGCGTGGTGCCGGGGATCGAGAAGGTCACGTTCTGCTGCACCTGCTGCCCGCCGAGGATTGGGATGTTCTGCGTGGTGAGCAACCGATCGTCGACCGAGAGCTGGTTGTCGACCGACACGAACAGCTTCACCGCCACGTTGCCCGCGGGCTCGAAGCCCTGGTTGCTGAACTGCACGCCGATGCTGATCGGATCCCCGGGCCCGCCGACGGGCGGAGGGCGCACCGCTTCGGCGATCAAATCGACGCCCGCCGCGTACGGCACGCTCGAGGCGACGACGTTGTTGAACACGTTGACCTCGCCACCATCGGTGGGGATCGACGCCAGCACGTACCAGCTCCCGCCGTCGGGGCGCGACACGGTGCCGGTGGCGCTGGTGTTGGCGACCACCAACGAGCCCAGCGACTGCGGAGCCGGCGGCGGCGTCATCAGGAGATCGTTCCCGTCCACCAGCGTGTCTTCGGACAGGTAGAGCTCGTAGATGAACGGCGCGCTGCCCTGGGTGCCGAAGTTCCGCAGCGTGAAGGTGGTGGCGATCGACAGGTCGCCAGCGTCTTGCGTCATGCCGTCGATGCGCAGGTTGAGCGCCTGCAGGTCGACCCCGGCTGGAGGCCCGAAGCGGATGTAGGTGATCGGCGTGCCGGTGCCGCCCGGGTCGAAGCTGGTCAGCGAACAGTCGGTGGTGCAGTTGGTGAGGCCGCGCGTGCCGGCCGTGCCGCTGGGGCTCTCGATGCCGATGGTGGCGGTGATGTTCGTCGCGCCCGAGCCGGTCATCGTGCCGTAGAAGAACTCGATGATGCCGTTGGCCCAGAAGCGGACCTGGAAGTTGAGGGTGAAGGTGCCGAAGGACCGGTTCCAGTCCTTGAACTCCACCGCCAGGCCCTGCCCGTTGGGGCCGGTGACCGCCTGGGTCTGCAGCGCGCTGGTCGAGAGGTTGCCGATCAGGTCGTCCCACAGGGGGGCCAGCACGGCGTTCGGCTCGGCGCCGCTGGGGAGCGCCACGTTGCCGGAGAAGTCAGACGAGGTGTTCGCGCCGGTCGAGGGCTCGAAGAACAGCACCCCGTTCGCGGTGATCGTCACCTGCGAGTACACCCGGTTGTAGAGCGGAAAATCGAAGCCGATGGGAATGGTCGCCCGGCCCCGATCCTTCGGATCGTTCGTGCCCACCGCCACCAGCGGCACCTGCGTCGGGTTGGTCAGCGCCGGGTACGGCACCCCCGCCTGCGGCGTCGCGACATACTGGGCCCAGGCCGCCGGGGCAGAAAGCACGACCGAGGCGAACAAGAGCAGCCGGAACGTCGTCATCGTGGGCCGGGGCTTATAGCGAACCTCCTCACGGGTCACGTTGGAGTAAAGGGTCACCATGGTTTCAGTGCTGCTGCTGTCCCTTTCGCTGGCAGGTGCACCGCCAACAAAGTCACACGCCACCGATGTGCTGCGCACGCAGTGCCTCCTCTGGGCTGCTGATCCAGCAAACCCGTGGGCTCTCGCGCACGGCATCAAGACGCTGGGGCCGGGCTTCCTTGCAAATGACGGGCGCAAGGCGGCAGACGTGATCATCCACGACTTCCTCCTGCGCAATCAGCTGCCGGACGGAGGGGTCGCCCCGGGCGCGCGCTACGGCTACGTGCGCTACTCCGCCGACGGCACGCCGGTCGAGCCGCACACCAACCTCAACACCAAGGCCCTGGTGACCGACGCTCATATTCCTTTGAGCACGAAGTACCAGGCGTCCTTCGGCCCGGTGACGCTCAAGCAGCTCGTCGAGTCGGCCAAGGCCGGCTTCCGCCACGTGCCGCAGTCGCCCGAGTACTGGCGCGACGTGGGCTGGACGCTGGGCGTGTTCGCCACCACCGAGAAGCCGGGCACGAGGTGGAAGACGCCCGACGGCACGGAGATCGATCTCGATCGCGTGTTCGACGACGCGCTCACCGAGCTGGAAGCCGAGACGGTGACGCTGAAGGAGGGCATGGAGAAGCACCTCCCGCAGGTCGACAAGCGGAAGCAGGGCGTCTACGCGCACTCGTGCGGCGGGCTCCACTTCGTGCAGGGCGTGCTGGCGTGGGCGAAGTACCCGGCGGTGAAGAAGAAGTGGGGGCCGCGCCTCGACGCGCAGATCGCCATTCACTTCTACCGCCTCGAGTCGGAGCGCCGGCAATACGACGCCGCCTGGCAGCAGGCCCTCACCTCGATGCCGCAGTACAAGCTGCCGGTGCTGGTGCAGATGGTGAAGTTCTACGGGCACTGGCTGGAGACGGTCGCGCACTTCCGCGACGACTTCGGCTTCAAGCCCACCGACGCCCAGAAGCAGGACCTCAACCGCGCCAAGGCGTACCTCGACATCGCGGTGCGGGGGCTGGAAGAGAACAAGGCCTTCGAGCAGATGCCGCAGCTCAAGCAGACGCAGAAGCAGGTGTACCTCGATCTCATCGGCGATTCTTGCCACGCCGCCCACGGCCTGGAGGCCTTCCCATGAAGCGTGTCGTCGTCGTCCTCGCGGCGTTGTCCGCGTCGCTGCTGTCGGGCTGTCAGAAGGAAGGCTGCCTCAACGGTGAAGCGAACTGCCGGGTGCCGCCGCCCTGCCCTCGCGTGACCTTCACCTGCTCGTCGTCGGTGACGGCCGATCAGCTCAAGGTCGAGCGCATCGACTCGGTCAGCCAGCGGCCCGGCGGCTCGAACGGCCTGGGCACGGTGGGCGACGTGAAGCTCAGCAACAGCCTGGTGCAGGTGGTGATCGCCGGGCTGGGCAACCAGAACTACCTCGACCCCAACGGCGGCTCGATCCTCGATCTCTCGCCCGCGGGCACCAACAAGGACATCGTCAACGACATCTTCCAGGTCGTGGGCATCCTCCCGCGCGACGGCGCCTTCTACACCTCGCTGGAGATCATCGATGAGCGGCCCGCGCGCGTGGCGGTGCAGGTGAAGGGCACGCTCGACGGCATTCCGTCGGTGCCGATCGTCACCCGCTACGAGCTGACGCCTTGCGATCCCGGCGTGCGCGTGCGCACCGAGGTGGTCAACGGCTCGACCGACACCCAGACCTGGAGCCTCGTCGACGGCTTCTACTGGTCCGGCCGCGAGGCGCTGCCCTTCGCGCCCAACACCGGCTTCGTGCACCCCTCGTTCGGGCTGACCACCATCAACGGCGTCTTCCGGCTGATGCCGTACATGGCGGCGGCGGGCCACGCGGGCGACGACAGCGTGTCGGCGATCTCCATGGCCAGCTGCACCGAGGCGGCGCTCGAGGGCTTCCAGAGCGATCAGATCTCCGCGGCCGGGTTGAAGCGGCAGGTGGTGCCCCCGCGCGGCTCGCTGATCTTCGAGCGCTTCCACGCCGTGGCCGACGCGAAGGGCGTGGCGCAGGCGATCGATCTCGCCCTCGAGATCCGCAAGCAGGTGCTCGGCGAGCAGTACGTGACGGTCAAGGGCAAGGTCGAGCGCATGGGCGGCGGCACCTTCGACGCCGAGCGCCAGGCCAGCGTGCTCATCAGCGAAGGCACGCTCACCGACGACGCGACGAAGCGCCCGCAGTGGACCCAGGTGGTCCCCGCCGCAGACGGCTCGTTCTCGGCGCGCCTGCCCACCGGGAAGAGCTACGTGGTGGAAGCGCACGCCTTCGGCCGCAAGCAGGTCGAGCGCGAGTACGCCGACGTGAAGGACGGGCTCGATCTCGGCACCTTCGTGCTCCCCGCGACCGGCAGCCTGACCGTCAACGTCAACGACAAAGCGACCTCCACCGGCATCGACGCGGAGATCTTCTTCGTGCCCGCCAGCGACGATCAGGTCGACGCCTTCGTGGGCACGCTGCACGGCCGCTTCACGAAGTGTTCGCCGTGGCTGGGCTCGCCCTCGGGTGCGTCGCCGACCTGCAACCGCGCGCTGGTGCGCAACACCGGCGCGACCCTCGACGTGCCCGTCGGCACCTTCGACGTCTACGCGTTCCACGGCCCGTTCTGGTCGATCGCGAAGCAGACCGTCACCGTCACCGGCGGACCGCAGACCCTCACCTTCTCCCTCGCGAAGCTGCCGCTCAAGCCGGCGGGCGCGCTGTCGGCCGATCTCCACGTGCACGGAGACGCCAGCTTCGACAGCTCGGTGCCCGACCTCGATCGTGTGCTCTCGTTCTCGGCGTCCGACGTCGACGTGATCATCAGCACCGATCACGACGTGGTGAACGACTACACGCCGGTGGTGCAGCAGTTGATGCTGCAGAACAAGCTGTCGACGGTGGTGGGCGTGGAGACGACCGGCCACATCCCCTTCCTCACCGTGCCCGGCTACGGCTTCCCGCTGGTGATCGGCCACTACAACATGTGGCCGCTGACCTTCGATCCCTCGCTCCCGCGCAACGGCGGTCCCTTCGACGAGCGCGTCGAGCCCGGTGAGCTCTTCACGCGCACCAGGTTCTCCGGCGAGCCGCTGATCGAGCTCAACCACCCGTGGGCCGACCCGGAGTTCGGTCGCGACCTCGGCTTCCCCCGCGCCATCCTGATGGACACGCGCAAGGATCTTCCGACCGCCGACGACGGCACGCGCATGGGCGTCTTCGTCCGCAAGCCCGCTGGCGCCGCGTTCACCAACGACGGCCACCACGCGCAGGAGGTGATGAACGGCTCCGACAACACGCTGTTCCTCCAGTACCGCGCGTTCTGGCACTACATGCTCAACCAGGGCCGGGTGAAGACGGGCACCGCGAACTCCGACTCGCACTCGCTGGTCGACAACACCGTCGGCGTTCCCCAGAACCTGGTCTTCGCGGCGACGAGCCCGGGCCCCACCTTCGACCTCGGCGTCTTCAACCGCGCGCTGAAGGAAGGCCGCTCGCTGGGCACCAACGGCCCGGTGATCGAGGTGACGTACACCGACGGCGCGACCACCGAGACGCCCTCCACCCGCGTGCTCAAGCCCGGCGCGAACGCCTCGGTGCATGTGAAGGTCTCGGCCGCGCCGTGGGTGCCGGTCGACGAGGTGCGCTTCGTGGTCAACGGCGAGACGAAGAAGGTCGCCACCGGTCTGCCCACTGCGAGCGACCCCTTCGCCGACACCGGTGACTTCGTCGTCTACGACGCGACGGTGAAGGTGAGCGAGCTGACCGGCGGGCTGTCGGGCGACGCGTGGCTGGTGATCGAAGCGGGTCACGCCATCGTGCTGACCGGAGATCTCGGCGGCGGCCTCGACGGCGCGCCCGACGGCATCCCCGACACCACGGACAACGACGGCAACGGAACGGTCGACACGGCCGACGTGAAGGCGGGCTCGAAGATCGGACCGCTGGCCGAACCGACGGCACCGAAGCGAGGCACGAAGGGCTACGAGTACGGCGTCATCAGCGGCGGCGTGCCCCAGTCGTTCACCAACCCGTTCCTGCTCGATCTCAACGGTGACGGCGCCTTCAGCGCGCCCGGTGTGAAGGGAGGCAAGTGATGAACGCCCTCGCGCTGCTGACCCTGCTGTCCCTCGCGTCCACCACCCGCCCCAACGAAGGCGTCGACTTCTCGAGCCCCGAGAAGATCCGCGCGCACCTCGAGGCGACCGAGAAGCGCCTGCGCGACGTGCCGTCCTCGAGCCCGCAACGCACCGCGACGCTCGATCGACTCCACGCCTACTGGACGCGCGGCGAGTTCCCTCACAACCCGGGCACCGCGCTCACGCCGATCTTCGTCGACGATCGCGGCGTGGCGTGCGCCGTCGCACAGCTCGTCATCGACTCCGGCGCCGGCGAGCTCGCGCAGCGGGTGAAGGCGACCGACAACCACGGCTACCTCCTCGAGATGAACGTGCCCGGCCTCGCGGAATGGATCGCCCAGTCCGGCCTCACCGCCGAGGAACTGGCGAGCATTCAGCCGTCCTACCCGCCCGACGACTTCGAAATGCAGAGCGGCTGCGGCGCGTGGCGCGCCAAGGGGCTCGGCGAAGGGCCCGTCGCGCTCGGGTATCAGGAAGCCGACATGGCCACCGGTCGCCGCGCCTGCCCGCGCACCGAGCTTGGCCTCGGTGGCCGCTTCGGGGCGATCATCGACACGCCGAACTTCTACGGCGCGCTCGGCGTGCAGGGCGTGGTGTTCGGCTCGTACGCGCTGCGGCCCACCACCGAGCTCTTCGCGACGCTCGAGGCGGTCAGCTTCACCTTCGCGCAGAACGCGGTGCTGACCTCGACGCAGGTCACGCTGGGCAACATGACGGTCGGCGGTACCCAGGTGCTGATCGACGGGCGGCACTTCATCGGCTCGGTGAGCGCGCGCGTGCTGCTGCCCACGTCGTTCGAGATCCCCGGCGCGCGGCTGCTCGGTGGGGAGCTCGGCGCGAACGTGTCGTGGCGGCCGATGAAGTGGCTCGAGGTGCACGGCTACCTCGGCGGCGATCTCACCGGCGCGGTCGGTCGCGGGCCGGCGCTGGTGCGGGGCGGCGCGTTGCTGCTCGGTGGCGCGCAGCTCTCGCCCTTCGACTGGGGCGCGCTGGTGGTCGATCTGAGCGGCCGGCTCGGCGCGGTGACCTACTTCGCGCCCACCGTCGCGCTGCGCTTCAAGATCGGCAAGGCCGGCATCGAGCTGGGCGGCACGCTGCCGCTCGCGGGCACCGATCGGCACAACTTCATCGCAGGGCTGCGGCTCAACTGGCGCTTCGACTGATGAAGGTGCTGGTCGCGCTCGGGGTGATCGCCGCGCTGCTGGTGTGTGGTGGCAGCGCGGTCGCCCTGTACGGACTCAGCGGTCGTCGCGGCGAGGTGTGCTCGTACCTCGGCGACCGCCCGGAGATCGTCTCGCGCACCGGCCGCCTCACCCACTGCGATCCCCTCGAGCCGCAGGGCGAGGCGCTGGTGTTCGAGCTGGCGGGCGATCTCGGCAAGGGTCGCGCGATCGTCACGTCGAGCCCCGACCGCTACGGCAACGAGCACTTCCAGCACGTGCGCTTCGTGTTCGGTGATGACGAGATCGTCGTCGGGGGCCAGCAGTGAGCGGGCGCTGACGTCACCCGCTGTTTCGCAGCCCCGCCGCGACGCCATTGATCGAGATGTGAATGCCGCGGCGCACGCGCTCGCTGACCGGCTTGCCCTTCGCGCTCTTGCGCAGTCGCCGCAGCAACTCGACCTGCAGGTGGTTCAACGGATCGATGTACGGAAAGCGGTGCTTGAGCGAGAGCGCGAGCTCCGGGTTGGTCGCCAGCCGCGTGCTGTGGCCCGTCAGCGCGGAGAGCGCCTCGCTGGTGCGCTGCCACTCCTCGGTGATGCGCTGGAACACCACCCGGCCCTGCTTCTGGTTCCTCACCAGCGTCGCGTAGCGGGTGGCGATGCCGAGGTCGGTCTTCGCCAGCACCATGTCGAGGTTCGAGAGCAGCGCGCGGAAGAAGGGCCATTCCTTCGCCATGCGCCGCAGCAGCTCGAGCTTCGCCTTCTTCTCACCGCCCGCGAGGAAGGCCGTGACCGCCGAGCCGAAGCCGTACCAGCCAGGCAGACCGACACGGCACTGCGACCAACTGAAGGACCAGGGGATCGCGCGGAGATCTTCGATCGCCCCGCCGCTCTTCCGCGAGGCGGGCCGGGAGCCGATGTTGAGGTCGGCGATCTCCAGCAGCGGCGTCGCGTCGGTGAAGACCTCCACGAAGCCGGGGCTCTCGTAGACCAGCGAACGGTACGCCTTCATGCCCGCCTCGGAGAGCGCGTCGGCCGCGTCGATGAACTCACGCGGGGCGTCGTGCACGTCAGGCAGCAGGCTCGCCTCGAGCACGCCCGACACCAGCCGCTCGAGGTTGCGCCGGCCGTTCTCGGGGTGCGCGTAGTGCGAGGCGATCACCTCCCCCTGCTCCGTGAGGCGGAACTGTCCACCAACCGTGCCCGGGGGCTGCGCGAGGATCGCCTCGTAGCTCGGACCACCGCCGCGCCCCACGGTGCCACCACGCCCGTGGAACAGGCGCAGCCGTAGCGGCTTCTTCATCGCGCGGAACAACTGCCGCAGCGCGACCTCGGCGCGGTACAGCTCCCAGTTGCTGGTGAAGACGCCGCCGTCCTTGTTGCTGTCGCTGTAGCCGAGCATCACGTCCTGCTCGCCGCCCGAGGCGTGCAGCAGCTCGAGCACGCCGGGGAGCTGGAAGTACTCGTTCATGATCCGCGAGGCGCTTCGCAGATCTCCGATGGTCTCGAACAACGGCACGGGGATCAGCGCGGTGCGGGCGTCGGTGCCGAGCGTGCCGAGCGTGCCGGTGATCACCCCGGTTTCCTTCATCAACACCATCAGCTCGAGCAGATCGCTCACGTCTTCGGTGTGCGAGATGATCGCGTGCTTGAGCGCGTGTGCCCCGAAGCGCGCCGAGAGCCGGGTCGCGGTCTCGAAGATGCGCAGCTCCTGCTGGCTGAGCTCCGAGTAGCGGGCGTCGCGCACCCGCAGCGAGCGGGGATCGGCGAGCACCCGCTGCAACAGCGAGCGCCGGTGCGACTCGTCGAGCGCGGAGTAGTCGGGCTCGAGATGCGCGACGCGCAGCAACTCGGCCACCACCGCCTCGTGCTTGTCGCTGCTCTGGCGGAGATCGACCGTGGCGAGGTGGAAGCCGAAGACCTCCACCGCGCGGAGGAGATCTCCGAGGTGCGAGTCGACCAGCGCCCGGCCGTGGTTCGCCAGCAGCGACTGCTCGACGACGCGCAGGTCCGCGAGGAACTCTTCGGGGTGGGCGTACGGCGCGGGTCCCGGCAGCTCGGGCCGCAGCGGCGTGGCGGGGGTGAACGCGCGCAAGGTGCCCGCGAGGCGCGAGTAGATGAGCGTCAGCGCCTTGCGGTACGGCTCGTCGAGGCGGTGCTCCGAGGTGTCGGGCGAGGCGGCCGCGAGCTTCAACACCCCGGCCGACATGCGCGTCAGGCCCTGCGACATCGAGAGCTCGGCGCCGAGCTGCTGGAGCTGATCGAGGTAGTACTGCAGCGCCGTCTCGCACTGCCGCTGAAAGGCCCGCTCGAGCGTCTCGGCGGTGACGTTGGGGTTGCCGTCGCGATCGCCGCCGATCCAGTTGCCGATGCGCAGGAACGGTGCGACCCGCTCACCGGTCAACGTCTCGAGCTCGGCGTAGAGCCGCGGCACCTGCGGCAGGAAGGTCGTCTGGTAGTACGAGAGCGCGTTCTCGATCTCGTCGGCCACCGTCAGCCGCGAGGTGCGGATCATGCGCGTCTGCCACAGCTGCGTGACCCGGCCGCGCAGCGCCGTCTCGTTCAGCGCCATTTGCCCCGGGCTGAGCCCCGTGCCGCGCTGTGCGAGCAGCTCGGCGATCACCCGCGCCGCGTCGAGAATGCTGCGCCGTTGCACCTCGGTGGGGTGCGCCGTCAGCACCGGCGAGACCCACGCCGTCGACAGCAGCTTCACCACGCGCTTCGGCGACACCTTCGCGCGACGCAGGTGGGCGAACGACGAACTCAACGTGCCCGCCTCGATCTCTCCCGCGAGCTGCCGTGCCTCCCGCCGGCGCGCGGTGTGCCGGTCTTCGGCGATGTTGGCGAGGAACGAGAAGTAGCTGAACGCGCGGATCACCGTCACCGCGGTGTCGTCAGACAGCCCCTCGAGCAGCGCGTCGAGCTTTCGCCCCGCCGCCGCGTCGCGCTCGAGCCGGAAGGCCACCGAGAGCTGCCGCACCTGCTCGACGACCGCGAAGATCGCCGGGCCTTCGTTCTCGCGCACCACGTCGCCGAGGATGCGCCCCAACAGCCGGATGTCTTCGATGAGGGGACGGTTGACGACTGCGGTCTGTGCGTCGGCGCGGCTCATGCGCCGTCGGTTAGCGCCTTGCGGGCTCCAGCGCCACGGCGGGGCTCTCCACCACCGGCGCCGGCTTCCGCATCACCAGCACCGTCGCCGCGATGATCAACGCCACCGCGACGAACACCTCGACGCCCGCGTGCTCGCCCCCCATCGCCACGCCCATCGCCACCGCGATCGCCGGGTTGACGTACGCGTAGCTGGTCGCCACCGCCGAGCGCGTGTTCGCCAGCAGGTAGGTGTACGCGCTGTAGGCCACCAGCGAGCCGAAGATCGCCAGGTAGGCCCACGCCAACACCGACGCCAGCGGAGGGCTCTTCGGCACCTCTTCCCTCGCCGCGAGGCTCACGAAGGCCATCACCACCCCGCCGGCCAACATCTGCGTCGCCGCCGACATCAGCCCCGTCGCCAGCGGCAACCGGCGCGCGAGCAGCGAGCCCAGCGCCCAGCTCAGCGGCGCGGCGAACAACACCACCGCCGAGAACGGGTCGGCCTTCAGCTCGCCGCCCATGCTCAACACCGCCACGCCGCCGAAGCCCAGCACCAGCGCCAGCCACTCGCGCGGCGTCGTCTTCTCGCCGAAGAAGCGGCCGAACGCGGCGACCCACAACGGCATCGTGCCGCACACCACCGCGGCCACGCCCGACGAGATGTGCTTCTCGGCGTAGGCCACCGTGCCGTTGCCCAGCACGAACATCAGCGCGCCCACCGGCGTCGCCGCCAGCCACTGCTTCAGCGTCGGCCACGGCGCCCCGCGCACCTTGAGAAAGCCGAGCAGCACCAGCCCCGTCAGCACGAAGCGCGCGCTGGCCATCATGAACGGCGGCAGGCCTTCGACCGCCACGCGCATCGCCAGGTAGGTCGAGCCCCAGATGAAATAGACGGCCGCCAGCGCGGGGATCACGAAGCGCTGCGACGACGCGGGGGTGGGGCTCATGGGGGCAGACTCCTTGCTAACCGGCGACCGATACAGATGCAGGAAACTGACGCGTCGATCAGTACAGTTTTGCTGTTCCGTCCCCTCGCCGTGAGCATCTGTACCGGTCCGAACGGGGGTGAACCATTACAGTCGCGCCATGAGCACGCTCCTCTACGAGCAGATCGCCGACGATCTCACCCGGGCCATTCGCCACGGCACGCTGCGCGGCGGCGATCGCATGCCGTCCGTCAGAGGTCTGGCGCGCCAACGCAAGGTCAGCGTCGCCACGGTGCTGCAGGCCTACGTGCGCCTCGAGAACGAAGGGCTGATCGAGGTGCGACCGCGCTCCGGCCACTTCGTCAAGCCGCGCCTCGCCGCCCCGGTGGCCGAGCCCCGCGCCGCGCGGCTCAACCTCACCCCGGCCACCGTCTCGGTCACCCCCGGGGTGCGCTCGCTGATGCAGTCGCTGCGCGATCCGGGCGTGGTGCCGCTCGGCGCCGCGCAGGTGTCCCCTTCCCTGTTGCCCATTCGCCAGCTCAACCGCCGCCTCGCCGCCATCGCGCGCGAGATGCAGGACGCGGGCGCGGCCTACGGAGATCCCACCGGCGTGCCCACGCTCCGCCGGCAGCTCTCGAAGCGCAGCATCGCGTGGGGCATGTCGCTCCACGAGAACGAGTTCGTCGTCACCATCGGCGCCATGGAGGCCATCAACCTCGCCCTGCGCGCCGTCGCCCGCCCCGGTGACGCCGTGGCCGTCGAGACGCCCTCGTACTTCGGCATCCTCCAGGCGATCGAGCAGCTCGGCATGCGCGCCATCGAGGTGCCCGCCCACGCCCGCACCGGCCTCGATCTCGACGCGCTCGAGCAGGTGCTCAAGCAGGGCGCGGTGCGCGCGGTGCTCGCCTCGCCCAACATCTCCAACCCGCTCGGCTCGCTGATGCCCGACGAGCACAAGGAGCGCCTGGTGCGCCTGTGCGCGAAGTACGACGCGCCGCTGATCGAAGACGACGTGTACGGCGATCTCGCCTTCGAGGGCCGGCCCCGTCCCGCCGCGCACTGGGATCGCGACGGCCGCGTGCTGCTGGTGGGGTCGATCAGCAAGACCCTCGCGCCCGGCTACCGCATCGGGTGGATCGCCGCCGGCCGCTACCAGGAGCGCATCGAGCGCCTGAAGTACGCCCTGACCGTCAGCAACCCGCCGCTGCTGCAGATGGCCGTCGCGGAGTTCCTCGGCAACGGCGGCTACGAGCGCCACGTGCGCAAGCTGCGCAGCCATCTGCACTCGCAGGTCGATCGCACCCGCCTCGCCGTCGCGGCCGCCTTCCCCGAGGGCACCCGCCTCTCGTCGCCCGCCGGCGGCTTCGTGTTGTGGGTCGAGCTGCCGCCCAACGTCGACGCCTACGCGCTGCAGAGCGCGGCGCTGGCCGAGAAGATCTCGCTGGCGCCGGGGCCGATCTTCTCGCCGCGCGAGCGCTTCTCGAACTGCATCCGCCTGTCGTGCGGCTTCCCGTGGTCCGACCGGCACGAGCGCGCCATTCGCACGCTGGGCCGCCTCACCGAAGGCCTCGCCGCGAGCAACCGCCGCAGCGCGTGAGCTCAGCGCACCTGCGCTTCAGCGGCCGAGATGGGCAGGTACAACGCCACGAAGAACGCCAGCGGGAGCCCGAGCACCACCAGCATCGCGATCACCACGCGCACCGCCAGCCACCGCTCCGACCGGCGCCGCGCCACGCCCTCGGCGATGCCCACCACCGGCAGCAGGCCGATCACCACCACGAACCACGGCCTGAGCAGCAGCAACGAGAACAGCGGCAGCGCCGCGCCGAAGTCGGCGAACATCTTGAGCCACAGCGGCTGAATCAACACCCCGGTGATCACCTCGGCGACGCACGCCGCCGCGAAGACCAGGCCGATCACGTCGATGCCCCGGAGCCGTTCCACGACGCGCACCATAGAGCGCAGATTCGTGCGCCCACGAACGATCGTCAGTTATAGGAGCGCGCATGGCTGATGGTACCCACACCACGTTCTGTCGCATCTGCGAGGCCCTCTGCGGACTGCAGGTCACCGTGGAAGACAACCGCGTCACGCAGGTGCACCCCGACAAGCAGCACGTCGCGACCCACGGCTTCTCGTGCCCCAAGGGCCTGAAGCAGGCCCGCATGTACGACTCGCCCGATCGCCTGCAGTACCCGATGAAGCGCGTGGGCACGAAGTGGCTGCGCGTCTCGTGGGAACAGGCGCTCGAGGAGATCGGCGCGAAGGTGAAGCAGCTCCGCGGTGATAACGGCGCCGACAGCCTCGCGATGTACGTGGGCACCGCGGCCGGCTTCGGCGTGCTGCACCCCGTCTTCGCGCAGGGCTTCATGACCGGCCTGGGCAGCAAGTCGATGTACGCCAGCGCCACCCAGGACTGCTCGAACAAGTTCGCCGTGGCGCGCGAGGTGTACGGCTTCCCCTTCACCCAGCCCTTCCCCGATCTCGATCACACGAAGTGTCTGATCGTCGTCGGCGCCAACCCAGTGATCTCCAAGTGGAGCTTCCTCCAGGTGCCCAACCCGGGCCGCACCCTGCAGGAGCTCCGCGAGCGCGGCGCGAAGCTGATCGTCGTCGACCCGCGCAAGACCGAGACCGCGAAGCTCGCCGATCAGCACGTCTTCATCCGGCCCAACACCGACCCGTTCTTCTACCTCTCGTTCCTCAACGAGCTCGAGCGGCAGGGCGGCATCAAGCGTGAGCTCGCGGCCTCGATGGCCGACGGCATCGACGAGGTGCTCGCCCTCGCCCGCCCCTGGACGCCCGAGCGCACCGAGCCGGTGACGCACATCCCCGCGGCCACCCTGCGCGAGCTGGTCAAGACCTTCCGCACCGCCGACGGCGCGTCGCTGTACTCGTCGACCGGCGTGAACATGGGCACCAACGGCTCGCTCGGCTTCTGGCTGCAGGAGTGCATCAACGTGCTCTCCGGCAACCTCGATCGCCGCGGCGGGACATTGGTCGGCCACGGGGTGATCGACTTCCCCGCGTTCGGCAAGAAGAACGGCGTGCTGATGCGCAACGATCGTTCGCGCGTCGGCGACTTCGGCTCGGTCAACGACGCCTTCCCCGGCGGGCTGCTGGCCGACGAGATCCTCACCCCGGGCGACAAGCAGGTGAAGGCGCTCTTCGTGACCGGCGGCAACCCGCTGATCACCATGGCCAACGCCGGCCGTCTCAAGAAGGCGTTCCAGGAGCTCGAGCTGCTCGTCACCCTCGATCTCTTCATGAACGAGACCGGCTCGCTGGCGCACTACGTGCTGCCCGCCACCTCGCCCCTCGAGCGGCCCGATCTGCCGTTCATCTTCCCGCTGATGCTCGGGCTGCAGAAGAAGCCGTACATGCAGGCCACCCGCGCCGTCGTCGAGACCGAGGGCGAGCAGCGCGACGAGGCGACCATCTACCTTCAGCTGTGCCGCGCGGCGGGCATCAACCTCTTCGGCAGCGCGGTGGCGCAGAAGGCCCTGGAGGGCATGCTCGCGGTGAACTCGAAGTTCCACGAGAAGGGCAAGCAGCCGGCGCTGCCGCAGGAGCTGCTGCTCTCGATGCTGCTGCGGGTCACCGGGCAGCCGGGCTTCGAGACGCTGATCGAGCACTTCCCCCACGGCAAGCTGCGCGAGGCGCACGAGCCCGACGCCTTCATCGGCAAGCGCGTGTTGACCGAGTCGAAGCGGGTGCAGCTCGCGCCGAAGAAGCTGATCGACGCGGCGAAGAAGCTCGACGCCGACTTCGAGAAGGAGCGCGCCGATCAGTCGCGCCTCAAGCTCATCTCCAAGCGCGCGGTGCAGACCCACAACTCGTGGACCCACAACATCGAGGAGTTCGTCCACGAAGGGACCAACTACCTCTACATGCACCCCGACGACGCGAAGAAGGCCGGCCTGTCCGACGGCGCGATGGCCGACGTGCAGAGCGACACCGCCACCGTGCGCGTGCCGGTGCGGCTGCTGGCCGATCTGATGCCCGGCACCGTCGCGCTCCCCCACGGCTGGGGCCACCAGCACGCCACCGGGCTCAACGTCGCCAACAAGACGCGCGGGGTGAACGTGAACCTGCTCGCCGCCGACGGGCCTGATCGGCTCGAGCGCGTGTCGGGCATGGCCCACCTCACCGGCTTCAACGTCGACGTGCGCCCCGCCGCCGGCCCGCAGGACTCGACGAGCTGGAGCGGCCTGCCTCAGCAAGCCTGATGCAATTCGATCTCTTCCCGCCGCCGCCGCTCGACACCTCGGCCGACGCGGCGTTGGCGGCGAAGCGACCGCCGGGGCTCTTCCTCGGCACCTCGAGCTGGACCTTCCGCGGCTGGGCCGGCCTCGTCTACCGCGGCAACCCCACGCAGGAAGACCTCGTCGATCACGGCCTCGAGGAATACGCGCGCCACCCGCTGTTCAACACGGTGGCCATCGATCGTTCGTACTACGCGCCGCTCGGCAGCGACGAGCTCGCGCACTACGCCCGGCAGCTCCCCGACGGGTTTCGCTGCGTGATGAAGGTGTGGAACGCCGTCACCTCGCTCGTCGACCCGCGCACCCGCCTGCCCAACCCCCAGTTCCTCGACGCCAGCTTCTTCAAGGACGCAGTGCTCGCGCCGGTCGAGAAGGCCTTCGGCGCCCACGTGGGGCCGCTGCTGTTCCAGTTCCTGCCGCTCTCGCGCGCCGAGTTGCCGAAGCCCAACGAGTTCGCGTGGAAGCTCGAGCGCTTCTTCGCGCAGCTCCCGCGCGGGTACGCGTACGCGGTCGAGCTGCGCAACACCGAGCTGATGACGCCCTCGTACTTCGGCGCCCTCACCCGCCACGGCGTGTCGCACGTCTTCAACCACTGGGAACGCATGCCCGCCCTCCGCGACCAGCTCGCCAACCCCGCGTCGCTGACCTCATCGCACGTGGTGTGCCGGCTGCTGCTGCCGCAGGGGCTCGGCTACGAGGAGGCGCGCGAGGCCTTCGCCCCGTTCGACAAGCTGCAGGCGATCGACGAAGAGATGCGCAGCGACGTGGTGCAGCTGTGGAAGGCGTGCCGCGCGGCGAACCGAAGCCTGACGGTGATCGTCAACAACAAAGCGGAAGGCTCGAGCCCGCTGACGGTGCGCGCGCTGCTCGAGCGGATCGTCTCAGCGCAGTGACGCGCGGTTCTTGCGGGCGAAGGTGACGATCGACTCCAGCGTCGGCTCGCGGAGATCGTCCATCTCCCACTGCAGCTTCGCCAGCGCAGCCTTCGCGTCGGCGTCCATGCTGGCCAGCGCCGCGCGGCGCCCCTTGAGCTCGGCCGACCACGGGAAGGTGGCGAGCGCCTTCTCGAGCACCCGCGCCGCGAGCAGCGCCCCGGCGTTCTCGAGGCCTTCGTGCGCGCGAATGGCGTCGCTGCCCTGCTTCGAGAAGAAGTAGCTGAACGGGCCCTCGTCGCTGATCTCGGCGAAGGCGTGAATGGCCGTCTGCAGCTCGCGCTCCAGCGAGCCCAGCGGCCCACCGCGGCCGGCCCAGCGCACGTAGAGCGAGGGCACCACCACGTCGTTGGGCACGCCGGGGCCGAAGAGCTCGTCGAGCGGGAGATCGGCGGGGATGTCCACCGGCCGGAACGCGCACAGCCCCGCGTTGGTCAACGTGAACTGGTCCTGCCGCGCGAGGATCCACTCCACCAGCGCGCGCATCAGCTCGTCGTGCGCGGCCGAGAGCTGCTGCTCGAGCGCGGTGAACTCGTCGCGCGCGGCGGGGGGGATGGTGCGCTTCGAGCGCTCGGCCCCGGCCGGCAGGTGTCGCAGCGCCTTCTGAAACGCGTCGCCGAGGTCACGAAAGCCCAGCTCGGTGAGCGCGGCCGGCACCAGGCCCACGCGATCGCCCGAGCTGTTGCTCAGGAGCTGATCCGCCCCGCCGTTGGCCACCTCTTCCGTCGCCTCGACCACCAGCCACAACACCTGCTCGGCGCGAGACAGCCCCTCGATGCCCACCAGCGCGTGCCGCGAGATGAGCCGGCGGAACAACATGCCGGGGATGTCGGAGCGCTCAGGCCACGCGAGGAGATCGGGCAATTCCATCGGACCGCGAGCTTGGACTCAGGACCGCCATCGGTTCCACCAGGATCGACCGTCCACGTCGATCTCCGCCGAGGGCGAGGTGAGCTCCTGCTCGATGGCCTGGAGCTCGAGGGCGAACCACTCCATCGACGCCGGCCGCCCGGCGCGATCGCGCGACAGCCCCATCTGCAGCAGCCGCTGCAGTCGGTGCGGCACCAGCTCGCCGAGGAAGGTCGCGGTGCCCACCGGCTGCGCGTCGCGCGAGAGGCGCGCCATCACCACCTCCGAGAGCTCGCCGGGGAACGGGAAGCGGCGGGTCAGCAGCACGTACATCACCATCGACAGCGAGTAGACGTCGGCGCGCGGGTCGACCTCGTGGCCGAGCACCTGCTCCGGCGCCATCCACAACGGGGTGCCCACCACCTGCCCCGCCTGCGTCTTGTACGCCGCCTTGAGGTCGAGGCCGCGCACGCGCGCGACGCCGAAGTCGAGCACCTTGAGGCGCTCGCGCCCGTCAGCCGTCGTCTCGACCACGAAGTTGTCGGGCTTCACGTCGCGGTGAATGACGCCCACCCCGTGCGCCGCCGAGAGCGCCGCCGCCGCCTGCCGCATCAACGACACCACCCGCGTCAGCTCGATCGGCGACTCGCGCGCCAGCAGCTTGAGCGACTTGCCCTGCAGCAGCTCCATCACGAAGAAGACCCGCTCGCCGTCGCGCACCAGATCTTCCACCGCGATGATGTTGGGGTGGCGCACCCGGTTGACGGCCTGCGCCTCGGCCATGAAGCGCTGCACCTGGGCCTCGACCCGCGAGAGCTCGGGCCGCAACACCTTGAGCGCCACCTTGCGATCGATCGCCAGGTGCGTCGCCTCGAAGACCCGGCCCATGCCGCCCTCGCCCAGCATGCGGTCGATGCGGTAGCGGCCCAGCACGTCACCCTCGCGCAGCTCGCCCGGGCGGCGCAGCGGCTCGGCGTCTTCGGAGCGCACCTCGATCTCGATCGCCGGCGTCTCCAGCGGCTTGAGCGAGCGCAGCGCCTCCCGCAGCTCGGCCATCGAGTGGTAGCGATCGGTCGCCCGCTTGGCGAGGCAGCGGTTGAGCAGCGGCCCCCATTCCTCGAGGTGGGGCATCAGCGGAGGCAGCGGCGCGTGGAGATGCAGCGCCCGCGTCTCCGTCATCCCGCTGCCCGAGAACGGCGGCGCCCCCGTCAGCAGCTCGTGGAGCAGCACGCCCATGCCGTACACGTCGCACGACGGCGTACCCCGACGCCCGGCGCAGCGCTCAGGCGAGAGGTACTCGGGCTCGACCAGCACCACCCCGCTGGGCACGCTCTTGGTGCCGCGGAAGAGCAGCAGCACCGTGTCGAGCAGCCGCACCTCGGGGAAGCCGGCCTCGCCGTCGAGGAAGAGGTTCTTCGGCGCCAGGTGGCCGTGCACCACGCCGTGCGAGTGGAGGAACTCCACCGCGTCGCAGATGCGCACGCCCCAGCGGATCGCCTCAGCGCTCGGCAGCGGCCCGCGCTCCCGGAGGTGATCGACCGCGGTGCGCCCGCTCACCGGCCCCGTCACCAGCACGAAGCGCCCGTCGGCCTCGCAGCGCGTGTGCTCGGCGCTCAGCAGCGCGGGGTGCCGGTGCTGCGTGGTGGTGGTGCGCGTGGTGTCGAGGAAGCGGCCGTAGAGCTCGGGATCGGCGACGACCTCGGGGTGGCTTACCTGCACCAACACGTTCCCCGCGGAACTGTCTGCGAGGAACGCATCGACCGCCGACCCGACTGCAATTTTCCGCAGAAGCTGAAGCTCTTTCATGTCGACCAGCACTGTAGAACTACAGTGCCACGCGCATGAAAGGGGCAGGGTGAGATGAGGTGGGCCCCTCACCCTGACCCTCTCCCCTCGTGAGGGGAGAGGGAAGAGTGGATCAGTTCGAGCGGAACTCGGCGTCGACCACGTCGTCCTTCTTCGCGCTCGAGCCCGGCGCCGCGCCCGGAGCGCCCGCGCCCGCCGCCGCACCGCCCGCCGCGTCACCCGCCGGCGCGCCAGCCTTGTAGAGCTCCTCGGCCGCCTTGTAGCTGACCTGCTCGGCCGCCTTGATCGACGCCTCGATGGCCGCCTTGTCGGAGCCCTCGCGCACCTTGTGGAGCTCCTTCGACGCTTCCTGCAGCTTGGTGGCCGTCTCCGCGCCGAGCTTCTCCTTGTTGTCGTTGGCGAGCTTCTCGAGGTTGTAGGCGAGGTTCTCCGCCTTGTTCTTGAGCTCGACCAGCGCGCGACGCTCCTTGTCGGCCGCCTCGTTGGCCGCCGCGTCCTTCACCATCTTCTCGATGTCGTCCTTCGCCAGACCCGAGCTGTGGCTGATGGTGACGTTGGCTTCCTTGCCGGTCGCCTTGTCCTTCGCGCCGACCTTCAGGATGCCGTTGGCGTCGATGTCGAAGGTCACCTCGATCTGCGGCACGCCGCGCGGCGCGGGGGGCAGACCCGTCAGGTGGAAGCGACCGAGGCTGCGGTTGTCGCCGGCCATGTCGCGCTCACCCTGCAGCACGTGGATCTCGACCTGGGTCTGACCATCGGCCGCGGTGGAGAAGGTCTCCTGCTTGCGGGTGGGGATGGTGGTGTTGCGCTCGATGAGCCGGGTGAACACGCCGCCCTGCGTCTCGACGCCCAGCGACAGCGGGGTCACGTCGAGGAGCAGGATGTCCTTCACGTCGCCCGAGAGCACCGCGCCCTGCACCGCCGCGCCGACCGCGACCACTTCGTCGGGGTTCACGGTGCGGTTGGGCTCCTTGCCGAACAGCTTCTTCACCGCCTCCTGCACCTTGGGCATGCGGGTGCTGCCGCCGACGAGCACCACCTCGTCGATCTGCGCCGCCGTCAGGCCCGAGTCCTTCAGGCACTTGCGCGACGGCTCGAGCGAGCGCTCGATGAGGTCGTCGACCATCGCCTCGAGCTTGGCGCGCGAGAGCTTGACGTTGAGGTGCTTGGGACCGGTCGCGTCGGCCGTGAGGAACGGGAGGTTCACCTCGGTCTCGTTCGCGCTCGACAGCTCGATCTTCGCCTTCTCAGCGGCCTCCTTCAGGCGCTGAATGACCATCTTGTCCTTCGAGACGTCGAGGCCGGTGTCCTTCTTGAACTCGGAGATCAGCCACTCCATCACGCGCTGGTCGATGTTGTCGCCGCCGAGGTGCGTGTCGCCGTTGGTGGCGAGCACTTCGACCGCGCCGTCGCCCATGTCGAGGATCGAGATGTCGAAGGTGCCGCCGCCGAAGTCGTAGATGGCGACCTTCTGGCTGTGCTTCTTGTCGAGGCCGTAGGCGAGGGCCGCGGCGGTCGGCTCGTTGACGATGCGGCGCACGTTGAGGCCGGCGATCTCACCGGCGTCCTTGGTGGCCTGGCGCTGGGCGTCGTTGAAGTACGCGGGCACGGTGATGACCGCGTCGGTCACCTTCTCACCGAGGTAGTTCTCGGCGGCGCGCTTGAGCTTGAGCAGCACCTGCGCCGAGATCTCGGGGGCGGAGATCTGCTTGCCGTCGATCTCCACGCGCGCGTCGTCGCTGGGGCCCTTCACGACCTTGTAGGGGACGAGCTTCGCTTCGTCGGTGGTCTCCGCGTAGCGGCGGCCCATGAAGCGCTTGACGGAATAGACGGTGCGCTCGGGGTTGGTGATGGACTGGCGCTTGGCGACCTGTCCGACGAGCCGCTCGCCGTCCTTCGTGTACGCGACGACCGAGGGAGTGATGCGGCTGCCTTCCTCGTTCACGATGACCTTCGGCTCCCGGCCCTCCATGATCGCGACGACGGAGTTGGTGGTGCCCAGGTCAATGCCGATGATCTTACCCATTTCGTGTTCTCCTAAAGTGTTGATCTGACGGCATTATTAGGTTGGCCGCCGACTCGACCAAGCTAACCAGCGACCTCCACACGTCAACCCACCGTGAACACACGCACTGCGAAGGCCGCTTCGCAGCAACTGCCACCGGCACGTGTCACAACGGGGTGCCGAGCCCCGCGGATACCCTGTTGTTTCAAATGGTTAACGCATCGAGTCAACTGGCAGGGGAAGTGCTTTGGGCCTGGGCCACTGCCGCTGACGGGTGTGGGGGCACACCGTCACCAGGAGGGCCGCACATGTGGGTTCAACCGTTTCGCGCTGATGTCGAGCAAGTTCCCCCCCGCCTCGAGGTCGACCACCGGGTCGCGGTGTTGCTCAACGCCAACGCGCGCAAGGTGACGCCGAAGGTGCTCCGCGCGCTGTCGCACGTGGTGCCGCAGGGCGATCTCTTCTTGTCCCGCTCGGAGCTCGACGCCCGGCGCATCGCCCAGCAGGTGGTCGATCGCGGCTACCACACGGTCTTCATGGGCGGCGGCGACGGCACGTTGACCTGCTTCGTGAACGAGATCCTCAGCCAGGTCTCGCTGCGCCGGCACCACCACCCCACCCCCACCCCGCGCTTCGGCGTGCTCAAGCTGGGCACCGGCAACTCGGTCGCCTCGCTGGTGAAGGCCTCATCGACGCGGGCCGACGGCTTCGTCGACGACGTGCTGCGGGCGCGGGCCGGTGAAGTGCCGGGCTACCGGACGATCGATCTGCTCCTCATCGATGGCAAGCGCGCGCCGTTCGCCGGCCTCGGGATGGATGGGAAGCTCCTCAACGACTACAACTGGGTGAAGCAGAACTTCGGTCAGGGCGCGCTGAGCAAGCTGATGACCGGCCCCGGCGGCTACTTCACGTCGGTGGCGTTCAAGACGGTGCCCTACTACCTGACGCACTCGAACGCGGTGGAGTGTGAGGTCGTCAACGGCCCGGCGATCGCCTACCGCATGGGCCCGGAAGGCAAGCCGGTGGAGACGTTCGAGCCCGGCGCCACGCTGTACAAGGGCCCGCTGATCATGGCGGCCGCCGGCACGGTGCCGTTCTACGGCTTCGAGCTGAAGATGTTCCCCTTCGCCGGCAAGCGCCGCGGAATGATGAACCTCCGCCTGGGCATGCTGCCGGCCACCTCGATCCTCGCGAACCTGCCGAAGCTGTGGACCGGCTCGTGGTTCCCCGAAGGGCTGCGCGACTTCCTGGTGAAGGACGCGACGATCCACTTCTCGCGCGAGATGCCGTTTCAGATCGCCGGCGATGCCGAGGGGTACCGCAAAGAAGTGCACTTCCAGCTCGCGCCCGAGCCGATCGACGTCGTCGACTTCACCGGCGCGATCCACTGAGCGTCGTGGTTCGCGGCTGATCCGAGCGGGCTTCGGATCGCCGCGGTGCTTCTTCAGCCGCCGTCGCGCGACGGCGGCGGCTTCTCACCCGGCTCCTTGCGGCGCGCGATGATGAAGCCGATCGACACGCCGGTCTTGCCCTGGTGCGCGCGGTGGAGCGCGATCTCTTCCTTCAGCGCCGCCGCCCCTGCTTCGTTCTTGTCGGCGGTGCGGCCGAGCACGGTCTCGAGCTCGCGGTAGTACTCGTCGAGTTCGGCATCGCCGAGGGTCTCGATCAGCTCAGGCTCGAAGCCCTCGGACTCGATGGCCATCAACGTCGCGCGAGGCGACAGCAACGGAGCGCCCAGCCGGGTCTGCCACGCCGCCACCGCCGCGTCGTTGGGCTTGCGGCCCACCTTCACCATCGCCGTCACGCCGAGCCGGCCGCCGACCGCGAGGTACGGACGCCACTGCTTCGCCACCAGGTGCGGCACGCCGATGACGCGGCCGAACGAGAAGACGCCGTCGAAGGCGCGCTCGGCGAACTTGATGGCGCCGATGGGGCCGTGCTGCACCGCCACCTTGTCGCCCACCCCCACCACGCGCGCCCGTTCCTTCAGGGCGTCGGCCAGCCGCTGATCGGGCTCGAGCACCGTGAGGTGGCAGCCCAGCGCCTTGGTGATCGCCAGCGCCCCGAGGCTGCCGTGGAGTTCCAACAGGCTGGCCTCTTCGTTCCAGTGCGCCGTCTGCGCGAAGCGACGGAGCAACGACTCAGACTGGAAGAGCCGGCGCGCTTCAGGCGGCACGTACAACGGGAAGGGGTCGGCCATGGTGGTCGGAGGCCCCATTACACAGGGCCTGTAGCTCTCACAAGTAGTAGACGATTCGCTTGTCGACGTGGATGTCGGCGTAGATGGCCTGGCGCTGCTCTTCCGACAGCAAATAGACGGACACGGTGAGCGACACGTAGTGCCCCTGCTTCGACACGTTCTCGGAGATCGAGTCGCGGCTGATCTCCGAGCCCATGAGCCGGCTGAACTTCAGGCGGATGTACTCGGCGAAGCCGTGCTCGAGCTTGCCGATCACCTTGAAGGCGTAGACGGTGGGGTACTCGACCAGGGGCTTCTTCGGTTCTTCGTCGCTCATGCGCTCACAGCAGGTTGGTGGCGATCTCCGCGAGCGCCGAGCGCTCACCCTTGGTCATCGTGATGTGACCGGCGATCTTCTGGTTCTTGAAGCGGTTGACCACGTGGACCAGGCCGTTGTTGGTCGAGTCGACGTAGGGGTTGTCGATCTGCGCCGGGTCGCCGGTGAGCACGATCTTCGTGTTGTCGCCGGCGCGGGTGACGATGGTCTTCACCTCGTGCGGGGTGAGGTTCTGCGCCTCGTCGACGATGATGTACTGGTTGGGGATCGAGCGGCCACGAATGTAGGTCAGCGGCTCGATCTCGATGATCCCCAGGTCCATCAGCTCGTGGTACCCGCGGCCCGACTTCTTGTCGTTGCGCGAGAGGTTCAGCAGGTACTCGACGTTGTCGAAGATCGGCTGCATCCACGGGTTGAGCTTCTCGTCGACCGAGCCCGGCAGGTAGCCGATGTCGCGGCCCAGCGGGAAGATCGGGCGGCTGACGAGCAGCTTCTGAAACGAGGCCTCTTCGGTCACCTTCTGCAGGCCCGCGGCGATCGCCATCAGCGTCTTGCCGGTGCCGGCCTTGCCCACGATGGTGACGATCTTCAGGTCGTCGTTGAGGAGCAGGTCGATGAGGAAGCTCTGCTCCATGTTGCGCGGGCGCACGCCCCACACGCCGTCCTTCACCTGGCGGTTGAGGGGGACGATCGCCTTCTTGTCGCCGTCGAAGCGGCCCATCGCGGTGTGCGAGGGGTTCGCCTCGTCCTTGAAGAGGACGAACTCGTTGGGCGCCAGCTTGTCGAGGTCGGGCACGCTGACGGCCGCGCCGGGCTTGTAGAGCTGGTTGATCAGCTCGGCCGAGACGATGCGCTCGCTCAAGCCCGAGAAGAGATCGCTGATCTCCACGCGCTCCGGCTCGTAGTCCTCGGCGATCAGGCCCAGCGCGTCGGCGCGGATGCGGAGGTTGGTGTCTTTGGTGATGAACACCGTCTCGCTCTGCGGGTCGCGCAGCCGCGTCTCGATGGCCACCGCGAGGATGCGGTTGTCCATCAACTGCCCGTCGGCCATCGACTTGGGCAGATCGTGCTCGACGAACGACACCTTGAGGATCCCGCCCTGCGGCAGCGGCACGCCCTCGGCGAGGCCTCCTTCGGCGCGGTGTTCGTCGAGGTAGCGGGCGACCTGGCGGGCGTTGCGGCCCAGCTCGGACATGTCCTTCTTGAACATGTCGAGCTCTTCGATGACGTAGATGGGGATGATGACCGTGTTGTCGTCGAAGCTGTAGATCGACCGCGGGTCGTGCAGCAGGACGTTGGTGTCGAGAACGAAGTTCTTCCGCGCCAAAAGGCCCCCGGAAAAGGAGAGAGAACTGCCCGTCAGAAGGGTCGCACTAAAGCACGCGCGCCCCACCGCGAGTCATACGTATTTGATCTTGATGATCGCGAAATCGACTTCGCCCTTCGGCCGGTTGACCGTCACCACGTCGCCTTCCTTCTTGCCGATCAGCGCGCGCCCCACCGGCGAGTCGACGGAGATCTTCCCCACCTTGAGATCGGTCTCGTCGGGGCCCACCAACTGGTAGGTCACCTTCGCCCCGTCTTCTTCGTTCTCCAGCGACACCGTGGCCCCGAAGTAGATCTTCGAGGTGTCCTTCTGCTGGTTGGGCTCGACCACCGTCAGCCGCTCGAGCCGCTTGTCGAGGAAGCGCAGCCGGCGATCGATCTCCCGCAGGCGCCGCTTGCCGTAGATGTACTCGGCGTTCTCGGAGCGATCGCCCAGCGACGCAGCGAAGGACACCTCGGCCGTCACCTTGGGGCGCTCGACCGTCAGCAGGTGCTTGAGCTCGGCGCGCAGCACCTCGGCGCCCGCGCGGGTGATGTAGAGCGTGCCCTTCGGTTGGGGCTCGTCCTCTTCCACGTCTTCGGGGTCGGTGATCTGCTCTTCTTCGTCGATCGGCTTCACCATGGCGCGCGCGCGTGTAGCACGGTGCCCGGTTCGTGCTATGCGCCGCTGCCCATGCGCACCCTCGCCCTCATGAGCGTCCTGCTGCTCTCGGCCTGCGAGAAGATCGACTACATCGAGCTCGTTCCGTCGGAGGTCGTCTTCAAGCAGCCCAACAACGAGAAGTGGATGGAAGCCAAGGCCATGGCGCGCAATGGCGTTCGCGCCGTGAAGGCCCGCGTGGCGTGGTCGGTGAAAGACCCGGCGGTCGCCACGGTGAACGAGAAGGGGCTGCTCAAGCCCGTCGCCGACGGCGAGACCGAGGTGGTGGCGAAGATCGGTGACGTCGAGGCGCGCGTGCCCGTCACCGTCATCTACGTCGATCACATCGAGGTCGAGCCGAAGCAATTGACCCTCAAGGAAGGCGCAGAGGCCTCGAAGCTGACCGTCAAGGCGTTCCGGAAGAACGGAAAGCCGATCACCGATCGCTCGGTGACCCTGACCTCCGGCGACAAGAAGATCGTCACCATCGTCGGTTCGGGCGAGATCATGCCGCTCGATCCTGGATCCACGACGGTCAACGTTCAGGTAGATGGCGCCAGCGCGTCAGTGCAGGTGACCGTGGAGGCAGATAAGACGATCAAGAGATGAAGTTTGTTGAGAGTCGCTAGCTCAGTTGGTAGAGCACCGGCCTTTTAAGCCGAGGGTCGGGGGTTCAAATCCCCCGCGACTCACTGCAGTACCGGCCCCGTCATCTAGTGGCCCAGGATACGGCCCTTTCAAGGCTGTTACGCGGGTTCGAATCCCGCCGGGGTCAAGGCCCGGAGTTCCAAAGTATCGGAACTCCGGGCTTTTTCTTGTCCGCATCGAACACGGCTCGTTATCGATGGGTCGCCAACTCGTTCCACCCCGGAATTGATGGCGCGTGGTCTGTTCTTCGGGTCCCGCAGCACAACCCCAAGGAGCACCACATGTCGAAGATGCCCGAAGCCGCGCCGCTCCACTCTGCCGCCTGGGTGGCTCAGACCTGGATCTCGTTCGTCGCCGCGGTCGGCGTCACCACCATGGGCATCTGGTTCCTGCCCGTCGACGTCTGGGTGAAGGCCTTCATGGGCATGGGGCTGCTCTTCACCGTCGGCAGCACCTTCAGCCTGGCCAAGACCCTGCGCGACGTTCACGAGTCGGAGTCACTGCGCAAGCGCATCGATGAGGCGCGGGTCAACCGCATCATCGCCGAGCACGATCCGCTGAAGCCGGCGCTCTAACCGATCAGACGCTGGGCGGCGGCAGCTCGAGGATGGCGAAGAACAACGCGCCGTCGGCCTCGGGGGGCTGGGCGCGGAACAGCCCGCGCGCCCCGAGGCTCACCGCGACGTGGCCGGCCAGCGCCCACGAGAAGCCCTCGTCACAGTGAAAATGCGGGCGCCAGAACGCGGCGAGGCCGTCCGGCTTGAGGTCGGGCTGGCAGACGCGGCGCACGCGCCCAGTCGAGGCGTCTTTCGCGCCCTCGTCGCTCCAGCTCCACAGCCAGGTGAAGACGTCGGGGAGGTAGCTGCCCACCACCTGCGCCGACAGCTCGAGCGCCCCACCCGGCCGATCGAGCCGCAACATGCCGTGGTCCGCGTCGAAGCCGAAGCCCGTCACCCGGCCCAGCCGCTGCTGGAGCTGCCCCTGCAGATCGTGAAACGCGCGCTCGGTGCCCTGCAGCGCGTCGAAGAGCTCGTCGGTGATCAACAACGTCTGCAGCTCGGCGCGATCGAGGCGGGTGAACCAGGCCACCCCGCCGTCGGGCTTGAGGAACTTCCAGTCGACGAACTCGCGGTTGGGGCGCTCGATCACCACGCGGCCCGGTTCCCAGCGGCCCTTGAGCATCGAGTGCAGCTCGGTCAGCGCCTCGCTCAGGCGCAGCGCCTCTTCCTTCGGCTCGATGAACAACTGCGGCCGCGGCTTCGGATCCTTCGAGCCGTCGCCCTTCGTCTGGAGCTCGGTGATGCGCAGCCCCTCGGGCGTGCGGATGATCGTCAGCTCGACCTTCGACCAGCCCGAAGGCGCCAACAGCATCAGGCTGTCGTGGAGCGCGAAAACCAGCGGCTTGGGATCAGACACGCCGCGCGCAGTAACACACCCCTCTGGCATGCTCCCTCTCCAATGAGACGGGCCGTGTTCCTCGTGCTGATCCTCGTGGGCTGCGTGAAGCGCGCGCCCGATGGCTCGGTGCTCAAGGCGCTGCCGGCCTGCGAGACGAGCGGCAAGAGCGTGCGCGCCCGGCCGCTGGAAGACGCGGTGCAGCCGTGCATGCGCCTGCTCGCGTCGGAGCCCACCGACTCGTCGCGCTCGATCCTCGGGCTGTCGACCGACGAGCAGGGCCGCATCACCACCGTGTGCCTGCTGGGCAGCTCGCACGACGCCGACTCGCGCTACCTCAACTGCGTGGCCGATCAGCTCGAGAAGGCCTCGCCGGTGCTGCCGCCCAACGCGCACGAGCTGGTGTGGACCCTCAACGTCTCGTACTGAAGCTCACGGGCAGTCGGTCGGCTTCACGTCGTACTCGATGAGCCCCAGCCCGCCGGTGCCGCTCACGCGCACGTGGTAGCTCTGGCCGGCGACCGGGCTCCAGCCGTCGCGGAACATCACCACCGCCGCCTGCCCGTACGAGCCCGCCAGCACCTCGAGCCGCATCGGCAAGTTGGCCATGTCGCTCTGGCGCGTCACCGTGACCGTGGTGCCCGAGAGCGGAATGTTGCCGTGCAGCGTCCACTGCCACTGGGTGAGCGCGATCGGCGAGAAGCCCGGCGGGGGGAAGGCCACGAAGTCGGGGCGCGGGCCGGTGCCGATGCCTCCGAAGACGCTGATGCACGAGGCCGAGCCGTAGTTGTTGCCGCCCCGGTAGTGACCGATGCCCACCGGGTTGAGCGGCGGGTTGAGGAGCCACCGCCGGTGCCCGAACGTCGTCTCGTTGCCGAAGTCGATCATCCACAGGTCGATCGCGTCGCTCGCGTCACGCGCGCCCCACGCGATGTTGCTCGAGCCCGCGCCCGCCGCCCCTGGCTGTGAGTAGCAGGCGGCCGACGGCTGCGGAAAGTGCGCCTGCTGCCCGGCCGGATTCCACGCCGAGATCACTGCGCAGGCCTGGCCCGTCGCGTTCGCCTGCACGTCGTCGGTGGTGGGGCCGAGGCCGACCAGCCAGCGGAAGAAGTTGAGGCGCGAGAGCGCGTCGTCGAGGGCGTTGCGCGAGAGCTGGCCGGGGTCGCACATCGTGGTGCTGGTGGTGAAGCCGTCGCCCGCTTCGCGGCGCGTCTCGGCGGCTCGCCACGCGCTGCAGACCTCGTTCGAGGTGCGCGTCGCCGGGCTGCCCGGGGCGTTGGCGGTGCAGGAGCTGCCATCGCCGGTGAAGCCCGGCCCGCACACACAGCGCGCCAGGGTGCGATCGCAGCGCGCCCCGTTCGCCGGACAGGTGATGCCCGCGCAGGGGTCGACACCTGCATCGATCACCTGGGCAACGCCGGCGTCTCCGGGGCCCGCGTCTTCGGTCGAGACCGCCGCGTCGGGAGCAGCGCGGCCTGCGTCGAGCTCGCCGCCGCCGTCGATCGCGTCGACGCCGAGGGTCGCCGTCACCAGCGCCGGGTCTGCCAACCCCATCGAGCACCCGGACAGCACCATCGCGGAGAGCAGGAGAATCTGGCGCACCTCTCGTTGTCGCCCCCCTGCCCTCGCCGGTGCGCCGCTCTCAACACCTGAGAGAAGAGGTGTGCACCGCAATGCACTTCAGAAGCGGCCGGACACCCCCATTGGCGTGATGGTCAGCCCGGTGACCAGGCGATCGGTCAAACGCATGTTGAGAAAGCCCATGGTTCCATCGAAGAGCGCGAGGAAGGCCCCCTGGATCAACAGCGCCTGACCGAAGCCGACCAGCCGCGCGTCGCCGGTCGCGTCACCGCGTTGCCAGAGGAAGGCCGCCGTCGCGAGGTAGGCCACGTCGAGCGCGGCGTTGATGAAGAAGACCTTCTCGAGCCGCTCCGAGGCCAGCAGGCTCGTCTTCGCGTCGAACGAGTCCGGCGCGAGGTTCCACTCGGTGATCAACGAGACCAGCGCGAGCCCGAGGTTGACCGCGTTCCACGTGAGGTTGCCGAGGTGCAGGAAGCGCAGCCGCTCGTCACGCTCGAGGCCGAAGCCGACCGCGCCCACACCCATGTTCGCCACCGCCCAGCCGCCGAGCACGAACATGCCCACCCGGCTGGTCTGCAGGCGTTCCCGGTTCCACGCGGTGAGGTCCACCGGCTCCGCGGCGAGGCTCATCGACAGCACGAGGGAGAGCAGCATGGCGGCTTGCCTAACCGGGTTGTTATGAGGTCGCACCCGTGAGTCCCGTCGAGCAGGCGCGCGCCATCAAGCGCGAGGTGAGAGCGCAGTTGTTGAGGTGGTTCGATCAACACCAGCGCGACCTGCCGTGGCGCAAGACGAAGGATCCATACGGCGTCTGGGTGAGCGAGGTGATGCTGCAGCAGACGCAGGTCGATCGCGTCATCCGCTACTGGACGAAGTTCCTCGCGCGCTTCGAGACGGTCACCGCGCTCGCGGAGGCCGAGCTGGCCGACGTGCTCTCGATGTGGACGGGGCTCGGCTACTACTCGCGGGCCCGGAACCTCCACCGCGCGGCGAAGGAGATCGTCGAGAAGTTCGGCGGCGCGCTCCCCGATGGCGTCGAGCAGCTCCTCTCGTTGCCGGGCTTCGGCCGCTACACGGCGGGCGCGGTGGCGTCGATCGCCTTCGGGCTCGAAGCGCCGCTGGTCGATGGCAACGTGGCGCGCGTGCTGTCGCGGCTGCTGGAGATCGACGGCGCGCCCGGCGATCGCCAACGGGAGGCGCTGCTGTGGGAGGTCGCCGAGCTGCTCGTAGCCGGCGCCCGGCCCGGCGACTGGAACCAGGCCTTGATGGAGCTCGGCGCGACAGTGTGCGTGCCGCAGAACCCGCTGTGCCTGCTCTGTCCGGTGCGGACCTCGTGCGGCGCGCTGGCGTCGGGACGGGTCGATGCGTTGCCGCCTCCGAAGAAGGCGGCGAAGCGCAAGAAGCTCGAGCTGGCGGTGGCCGTCGCGCGCAAGGGCAACGCGGTGTTGCTGGCGCGGCGCGAAGAGAAGGGGCTGTTCGGTGGCCTGTGGGAGCTGCCGGCCGTCGAGCTCCCCGTGGATGGCACCGGAACCCACGCGCTCGCGCAGCTGCTCGGCAAGCGCGCCACCATCGGCCCGGAGCTGATCATCCTCGAGCGCACCCTCACCCATCGGGATCTGTTCCTGCGGCTGCACCCCGTGGAGCTCGGCGCGCGCCTCGGCAAGCCTCCGGCCGGCTACCTCGAGTGGCGCTGGGTAAGCGCGAAGGAACGTGGCGCGCTCGGGATGAGCTCAGCCATGCAGTCAGCCATCGCCGAGAGCCTCGGCGAGACCTGAACGCACCCGGGCCTGGGCGGCGCGAAGCTCGGTGACGATCTCCCGCGCCCGCTCAGGCGAGTGCAGCCCGAGCCCACACGCGGGAGTCAGCAGCGATCGCGAGAGCACGTGCTTCAGCGGCTCCAGCCGCGACAGCTCGAAGGCGGGCCCCGGCGTGGTGGGGATGACGCCGATCGCCAGCGCCCCACCCCGCTCCACGTAGGCCTCGAAGGCGCGCGCGTCGGCCAGCAGCGCGTCGAGCGACAGCCGCGCATCGAAGCTCACGAAGTCGAGCTCGAAGCTCAGCAGTCGCGCCCAGTCGGTGTTCCCACAGCAGTGCACGCCCACCTGCGCCCCCTCGGCGCGGATGACCTCGATCAACTCCGTGAGGCCGTCGGGGGCGTGGGTCGCGAGCGCGGGCTCGTCGAGCATGAACAACGTCGTATGCCCCGCGGCCCGCAGCCTCTCGAGGGTGGCGCGCGCCCGGCGTGAGAGCCAGTCGATCACCACCGCGCGCGCGATGCCGGGCGCGAACGCCAGCACCGTGGTCGGCCCGGCCATCTGCACCTTCACCAGGCGCGGCTGCGGGAGCACCTGCAGAAATCGCTCGACGAGCGCGAGATCGGGCTCGCCGGCGTCGAAGCCCCGCAGCGCCGCGGGGATCATGAACTCCGAGGGATCGAACGCAGGCAGCTCGGGGAGAAAGGGCACGTCGAAGCTGGCGGCGAGCGCGAGCGCCTCCTCCACGTCCACGAAAGGGAGACTGCCCACCCCTGTCAGCCCACATGGGACCCTCGGATTCACCGGCCGGACTCTAGCGACGAACACCCGTCAGGCTACGCTGACGGTTCGATGCGACCCTGGGGGGCCGTGGTCTCAGCACTGTTGGTCGCGACCGCCGCGTACGGCGACGTCGACGTCAAAGCGGCGCTGCCCGTGCTGCTCAAGGTGCTCACCTACGACGTGAACTTCGATGCCCGCGGCGCGGGGACCTTCGTGGTGCTGGTGGTCTCAGAGTCGGGACAGCTCACCGCCCGCGCCGGCCTGGTCGCCAACATGAAAGACGCCGGCCTCACCGAGGTGAAGAAGCGGCCGCTCAAGTACGTGCCGGTCGAGTTTCGCGATGAGGCGCAGCTCCAGGGCGAGATCGAAAAGTACAAGGCGTCGGCGCTGCTGGTGGTGCCGGGCGCGTCGACGGGCACGGTGAAGTCGTTGTGGGAGCTCGCGCAGGACAACCAGCTCTACGCGCTCGCGCTCGAGGCCGAGACGGTGGAGACGCACTTCCCGGTCGGCGTCTCTATGGCCGGCGACAAGCCGCAGATCATCATCAACGAGAAGTCGTCGAAGGCCGTCGGCGCGCGCTTCGAGACGGTGGTGCTGCGCATGGCGAAGGTCATCCAGTAACGGCGTCGAGCGCGGCCTTGAGCTTCTGGCCCTTCGCGCGGTCGATCATCATCACGTAGGCGATCTTCCCCTCGAGCACGCGGCGGAAGTCGGCGACCTTCTCGCGGTTCTGCGCCTCGAGGCCGGTCTTCTTCGCCTGGTGGAGGATCGCCCGCAGCCGCTTCAGCTCGTCGCGCGGCACGCCGGGCTTCACGTTCACCACCACGCCGGTCACGTCTTGCCGGCCCCCACGCCCCTGCGCGCGGCCCTTCTTCGGGTTGAGCGCGAAGCCCTCGTCTTCCACCACGTGGCGAATGCTGGCGTGCACGAAGCCCAGGTCGGCGCGCGTGAAGTCCTTCTTCGAGAACGAGAGATCGTCCGCGTAGCGCGTGTAGACCCAGCCCTTCTTCGCGAGGCGTCCCCGCAGCCGGCGATCGAGCTTGCGTGAGATGGCGTTGGCGATCGCCGGGCTGGTGGGCGCGCCCTGCGGCAGACACCGCTCACCGACCGCCACCCACCAATCGGCGCCGTCGAAGTTCACCTTGCGACGCGGGGCCTCGGTGCACAGCAGCCCGAGCACCGTCGCCACCGCCGGCGAGTAGCCCAGCGACTGGAAGAGCCCGCGCACCCGGCGGAAGGTCACCGTGGGGAAGAAGTCCTTGAGATCGACGTTGAGCACCACGCCCTGGCCGACGTGCGGCGTGGCGTTGGTGACCGTGCTGCGGCCCTTCACGAAGCCGTGCGCCTCGGCCTCGAGCGGGAGCTTCTCGAGGATCTCCACGAGGATCTTCCGCTGCGTCTCCTTGAGGCGCTCGTGCGGCGCCGAGAGCAGCCGCTTGCCGCCGCTGCGCTTGGGGATCTCGAAGTACACGTAGTGCGTCTTGCGCGTGGCCTCGGCGTGGAAGCACAGCCACCGGAGCTGCACGATGGTGAGCCCCACCCCCTTCGCGACATCGGCCGGGCTGCTCCACACGGGGATCTTCAGGGCCGCCAATGCCTCGAGGTTCGAGCGGCGATCGGAGAGCCCGTTCGACACGCCGCGCCCGAGGTAGATGATGTCTTCCGCCCGACGCTTCGCCACCGCGGCGACGCGCGCGGCTTCCTTCTCGGCGGCCAGGCGCTTCTTCTCGGCGCGCTTCTTCGCCTTCTCGGCGCGGAGCTGTTCGATCGCCGCTTCGGCCGAGCGCTGGGCCATCGCCTGTCCGAGCTTCTCGGCCTCATGGAAGCGCAGCCAGAGATCGCCCACCCGGTGGATCTCGGCGATCTGCACCTCGGTCAGCAGGCCGCGGAGGATCAGCCCGCGATCGATCAACGCAGTGCGCTCGTCGCTCTGCGGAGGAATGGTGTCGACCCGACCGATCCACGCCGTGCGGTACGGGTTGATCTTCACCGCGCGCTTGCGGAGCTCGTCGGCCGAGAGCCCGAGGATCTCCGGGTTGGCGTTGTAGCTGCTGAGGTTGAGCGGCGGCGGTGGAGCGGGAGGCGCCGGCCGCACGGGTGGCGCGGACTGTTGCTGTTGGAAGTGCTGGTTGAGCGGCGGCGCGCTGCTGTGGCGCCAGGTGCCCCCCTGCAGCGAGTAGCCGAGGGGCGGCAGCACCTGCGCGGCGAGCCCCACCACCCGCGAGAGCACATCCTGGAAGTCGGGGTTGGTGGTGCGGGTGATCTCCGCGGCGATCTCGGCCGCCATGAACGACTCGCGACGCGACGCGCGGGCCTGCAACGAGTTGCGAATGCGCTGCTCCTGGGTCAGCGCCGCCGCCGAACCGCCGTGACGCCACACGCCCGCCTCGAGGGAGTAGCCCAGCCCCGGCAACATCGACTTCGCGAGATCCGCGGCCTGCTTCGCCACGTCCATGAAGTCGGGCGCGCCGGTCTTCGTGATCTCGTAGACGAGATCCATCGTGCTGAAGGGTTCCTTCTTCGCCGCGCGCGCGTTGATCGAATTGCGCAGCCGCTGCTCGACCGTCAGCGTCGCGCCCACCGAGGCCACTACGTTCGTCGGCGGCTTCTGCGTCGGCGGCGAGCTCTGCGGCGCGAAGGTGCCGCCCGGGCTCTGGCCATAGCCCAGCGGGGTCAGCAGGCCGTCTTTGTACAGCGCGAGCACCGCGTCAGACGCCGCGCGCAGATCGTCCGCGGTGCGGTGGGGATCACTGCTGGTGACCTCGTTGGCGATGTCGAGCGCCGTGAACGATTCACGCCGCGACACGCGCGCGAGCATGGCGTCACGGACGGCGTTCTGCTGCGCCGAGCCGCCACCACCGAAGAGCCGCCTGACTTGATCCCAGAAAGACACGTCGACTCCCAAGCCGACGCTTCACGACTTCAAGGAGGACCCAACGACCGACTTCTTCCTACGGACCACGTCCGATCACACAAGGGGCCGACGGCACCGTGGGGATGAAAACCACGTTGCTTTGGTCGTCGCGAAGCGACTCCCTACGGTGCCGTCGGCCCCAAAAAGAACATCGGGCGTGGGGTCGAATGGTTGAGACAACGCCACCCCGGCGGAACACCGGAGCATGACGGGCTCGGTCGTCAGATCCTCCCTGCAGTCGTGAAGCGCATCAGTGCAACAGCTCCCTCTTGGCGGAGTCGATCCCCAGAATCTCCGCACTCTCGAACAGCTTCAAGGCAATCAGGTGGCGGCACGGCCCTTTTCGCAGCCGGAACTGGCGGAAGTGATCGCACCCGCACGTCGCCTTCGAATACGCGCCGTCGCCGTCAAACACCGCCTCGCAGCGAACGCCCTCACGGGTGCCCGACTCGGTGCGCACCCGCGCGATGACCAACTGTCGCGCGTGGGGGAGCAGCTCCTGCCGTTCGACCGTCACCCCGCCCCGCTTGTACGCCGCCATTCCCGCGGTGAGCTCGGGCGACGGAGGCCCCAACACACTCTCTGACAGCGGCGCCGGCATCACCTCGCGGAAGCGGTACTGCTTCGTCGCGAAGTCGAAGATCACCTGTCCCTGCTGCCCGAGGTGGTGCAGCGAGCCGATCAGCGCCGGCCGCGAGACCTCGACCAGCCGCGACAACGAGTCGAGCGTGGCGACGTGGTGCTGCGCGAGGTGCGCACGAATGGTGGCCGCGGCGCGCAGCTCGGGCACGAAGGCGCCGGCGAGCAGCTCGAGGTTGCTGCCCGAGGTCCAGTCGTTGGTGGTCCAGCCCGAGAGGCCGAGCACGAAGCGCATGTCGCCGAGGTGCACCGTCCAGATCGACGGCAGACCCGAGCCGAGCAACTGCACGGTGACTTTCTCGGCGATCGGCAGGAGGCGCGCGAGCACGCTCAAACGACGGCGGCCCCACACCTTGATCGTCTCGGGCTTCTCTCCGACGAACGGCCGGCCGTGGCTCTCGATGCGCACGCCCCACGGCTGCACCACCATCGCCGCGGGCTTGCCGGGCACCAGCTCGAAGTTGATCGACCGGGGCCCCGTCTTTTCCCGATTTCGCTTGAGGTGCGCGATCAGGGAATAGACGGCGTCGATGCTCAGCTCGAGCTCGCGCGAGGGCAGCGCCATCGCCGCGCTGAGCTGCCCGAAGCCCTTGAGCCAGCTCGGCGGGAGATCGATCTTCTCTTCGCGGTAGCTGCCGGCGCTCTCGACCTTCACCTCGAAGCCCGAGGGGTCCACCAGCAGGCGGGTCTCGCGGTAGGTGCGCAGCGTCTGGAAGTGATCGTAGAGCGCCACCGAGTAGTCGACGTTGGTGGTGCCGAAGCCTGAGCTGCTGCTCCCCGAGAACGCGTCGCGATCGACGAACAGACAGCCGTAGCTCGACTCGTCCTTCGCGAAGCACTCGAAGAAGACCGTGTCGGGCGCGACGGTGACCACGGGGTCGCACGGCACCAGCGCGCGGAACATCTCGGGGTCGTTGCGGGCGAGCTCGTTGGCCCACTGGCGGCGCGCGGTCCAGTAGAGGTCGTGCATGCGCCGGAAGTCGCGGTCCAGGTTCGGCGGCGGGACCTCGCCCTTGATCGCCTCCACCGCCTTGCGCTTCTCGGTGTCGAAGATCGCCGAGCGCAGCTCGCTCTCCTGGCGGTCCTGCTCTGCCTTCCATGCGGCGTACAGCGTCTTGTCGCGGCGCTTGAAGCGGAAGTCGCCGATCACCACGTCGTGCAGCGCGCTGATCGCCTCGCGGAACCGGAGCGGATTCTTGAGCCCCTGATCGAAGAAGACCTTCTGCCGCGCGAGGTTGGGCTGAAACGAGAGCGCCGCCGAAGAGCCGCGCTGCGCCACGCCCGACGCGCCGAGGTACTTGAGGTCGAGGTTCATTCGGTCACCTCGTCACCAACGAAGGTCAGCTCGGGCAGCTCTCGCTGCAGCAGCTCGCGCAGGCCGTGATCGACGGTCGCCGCGCGGACGATCTGCGAGAGCGCCGCCCGCCGCTCGGTGTGGCGCACGCTGCGCAGGGTGTGGCCGAGCAGCTTCACCAACGCGCCCCGCTCTTCCGGCTTGCTGACGATGCGATCGGCGACCTGGCGCGCGGCGTGACGCTTGGCGCGGCTGCCGCGGTGCACCGAGAGCAAGGTGGTGGCCCACACCCGTTGGAGCGTCTCGGCGCCGAAGCGGTGCTCGCGCGCCTCGAATTCGGTGAGGAACTGATCGCGCACGTCGGCGTACGGCGTCTCGCTCATCGCCATCCACAGCTCGAAGGAATCACCGAAGCGCTGATCCTTCTGCATCAGGTCCATCGCCGTCCGCCGCACGTCGACGAAGCGCGCGTCGAGCAGCTCACGCACGAAGAGCGGCCGCGCGTCGTCCTCGAGCAGCAACTGCTGCGCGACCCACTCCACGCCTTGCTGGCGCACGTGCGAGGTCTCGGCGTGACGCAGCGAGAGGATCGTCTCCAGCTCGGCGGCGGTGCGAATCGGTCGGGCCCTGGCCCAGCCCAGGCCGAGCTCCGCCACCGGCGCCGCGCGGGAACAGGCGAGCTGCACGCACTGCTCGAGCGAGAGCCGCGAAGGCGCCACGTGCTGCGCCACCGCCGCGCACACCGCGGTCAACGCTTCGTGGTTGGTGATCGAGAGCAGGCTCAGCCAATCGGAGATCGGCAACGTCTCGAGCCCGGTCGCCGTCTTCAGCACCGCGGCTCCGAAGCGCTGCACCTCCTCATGCGCGCTCTTGAGCAGGGGAAGCAGCCGGCTCGCGCTCAGCGCCTGGAGCTGCGCGGCGTGGTGCGTCTCGAGCGCCCAGATCGCGAAGCGACGCACCGGTCGTGAGTGCGCGGTGAGCAACAGGTCGAGGAGCGGGTCGCGACAGTCGGTCCACACCCCGGGGGCCCAGGGCGCGAACTGCAGCGCCGAGAGGTTCTGACCTCTTTGCACTACCACGCCCAGCGGCTTGCGCTCGAGCACCGGGGAGCGGCCGTAGAGCGCGTGAACCAGGAACCAGCTGTCGAGCAGCGCCTCCACGCTGGCGAGGTGCTCGTCTCGGAAGCGCGGCAACACCTGCAGCAGGTGCTGTCGGTAGTCCGAGGGCGCCTGCTTCGCGAGCTTGCGGAAGGCGCGCCACGTGCGGCGCTGGAGATAGCGGCGCGTCGAGAACGTGAAGCGCAGCGGGTCCGTACCCTCCTGCCCGCCCTCCACGGTGGTCGATTCCCACCGGTTGGTGCGCGGGTTTCGATCCCACACGGTGCGCGCGGGGAGGAGCGGAATGAAGGGCCGGCGGACGCGGGTGGTGATGCCGCTGACCGGGTTGGTGTACGTGCGCTTGCCCTTGCGCGAGCGCGGCAGGCGCTTGAGCAGATCGGGTGGATCGCGCAGCACCTGCTCGGAGATCACACGGCGCTGCTGGTAGTCCCAGCGCGACTGGGTGACGAGGCTGCGCTTGACCAGGCGATCGAAGGCCACCGCGAAGTGGCCCAGCAGCTCGAGATCGCCGTTCTTCTCGGCCGCCTTGAAGACGGTCTTCACGAAGACGCGGTGGCCCGGCCGGTCGCAGCCGTCCTCGAGGTAGCCGCGCAGCACCTCACGCGCGAACGGCCGGGGGTCGGTCAGCAGCTTCTGGGCGACGCCGGCCAGCTTTTTCTGGGCCCGCGACGCGAGGAGCTCCGGCAGCACCCGCACGTCGCCGGCGTCGAGCAATTCGTCGAGGAGCAAGCTCGAGCTGGTCGTTTCCCCGGCCATGGGCGTGGGAACAAACCCCGAGAACCATCTGCTGTGCACCCAGAAAACGCTTTGACCGCGAAACCCCAGATCCTTATGGTGGCTCCGCGATGGAAAACCCTCTCACGCCGTATCTCCCGGTGGCGGTCGTTCTGCTGCTCGCCGGGGTGATGGCCGCCGCCATTCCTTTCATTGCGGGCCTGCTTGGTCCCCGCACCATGACCACCACCAAGTCCGAGGCCTTCGAGGGCGGTAACGCGCCCATGGGCTCGGCTCGCCAGCGCTTCGCCGTGAAGTTCTACGTCGTGGCGATCCTCTTCATCGTGTTCGACGTCGAAGCCGTGTTCCTCTACCCGTGGGCGGTCAACTTCCGCGCGCTGGGCTGGTTCGGGTACGGCACGATGGCCGTTTTTGCATCCACCCTCGTGGCCGCGCTCGCCTACATCTGGAAAAAAGGCGCGCTGGACTGGGAGAGCTGAACCATGTCTGACGACATCGCGCCGATCATCACCACCCGCCGGGACGAAGCGCAGGGCTTCCTCCAGAAGGTCATCTCGAAGGGCCTCGGCTGGGCTCGCAAGTACTCGCTCTTCACCTACCCGTACGCGACCGCGTGCTGCGGCATGGAATACATGTCCGTCGCGGCCAGCCGCTACGACATCGCGCGCTTCGGCGCCGAGTTCCCCCGCTTCTCGCCCCGCCAGGCCGACCTGCTGATGGTCGTCGGCACCATCAACCTCAAGCAGGCGCCGATCCTCAAGCGCGTGTACGAGCAGATGGCCGAGCCCAAGTGGGTGGTGAGCTTCGGGGTCTGCGCGTCGTCGGGTGGCTTCTACGACAACTACGCGGTGCTCCAGGGCATCGACCGCATCATCCCCGTCGACGTCTACATCCCCGGGTGCCCGCCGCGACCGGAGCAGGTGCTCGACGGCCTCATGCTCCTCCAGGACAAGATCCAGGAGCAGCGCCACTACATCGGCAACAAGCAGCCGATCACCGAGCGCCCGGGCTACCGCGACCTCGCGATGAAGTGACTCGGCCGCGCGCCGGTCGCCCCTGACGGGTCGGAGCTCCTCGCTCCGGCCCGTTTCGTTTGCGGGTTACCAGCGGTGGTACGCGGGGTGGCCTTCCTTCACCGCCACGAAGGTGCCACGGCAGGTGCCGCGCACCTTGCCCTGGGCCTCGAGCACACCCTCGACCACGCAGCGATCGTCGGTGGCTTCCACCACCCTGGCCGTCAGCGTCACGGGCTGATCGGTCGGACACGGCCGCTTGAGGACGATGGCGTAGTCCGCCGTCACCGTGCACGGAGGCGTCGGGGCGCCGCTCTTCACCATCAGGTGGTGCGCCGCGGTCCAGTTGCAGTGGCAGTCGAGCAGCGTGCCCACGATGCCGCCCGAGAGCACCCCGGGGAAGGCCTCATGGTGCGGCTCGGGCATCCACGTGGCCACCACGGCGTCGCCCTGCACGAAGCTCCGAATGCGCAGCCCCTTGGGGTTGCTGGGGCCACAGCCGAAGCACGCGTTGTGGGGGGCGTAGGTCTCTTGAAGGCACTGGGGCTCGCTCATCGCGAGGCAGTGTCTCCAAACGCCTCTCGCGAGGCCAGCGTCCAGTCACCCGACTCACCGTGGGCGCGCTTGAGCATCGAGTACTCGCGGCGCACGGCGCGCACGTAGTTCTGCCAGGGCTCGGTGTTGCGGGCCTTCACGCCGGCGATCAGCCGGTTGGGGCCGGCGTTGTAGGCCATGAGCGCCAGGTCGAGCCGCCCCCGGCAGAGATCCTTGAGGTACTTGAGGTAGCGGACCCCGAGGCGCACGTTGAGCGAGGGGTCGGCCTCGAGCTCTTCGCGGCTCAGCTTCACGCCCTCGCGCTGCGCCACCCAGCTCAGCGTGGTGGGCCGCAGCTGCATCAGGCCGCGCGCCCCAACCACCGAGGTGGCGTGCTGCTGGAACTCCGACTCGACCTCGATCAGCGCCACCACCAGCATCGGGTCGAGCCCGGCAGCCTGCGACTCTTCGGCGATCGCCTCGGCGACGTGGGCGCGGAGCTCGATGCCCCACCCCGGCGCGCGCTTGAACAGCACCGCCTCGATGCGCGCGAAGTCGGGGTGCCGCACCGGGCCCACCCCCTCCACCTGCATCGAGGTGGGCTCCGGCGGCTGGGTGAGCGGCCGCAGCGACCAGACGGTGGTCCCTACGCACGCCGCCACCACCGCTGGCAGGGCCCACTTCACTTCGTCAACGCCTCGATGCGGCGGGTCAGCGCGTCGAGCCGCGCGTTGAGCTGCGCGACCTCGTCACGGCGCGGCACCTTGAGCCGAGAGACCGACGTCTTCACCACCTCGTCGACCCGCTTCTCGAGATCCTTCCGCTGACCTGCGAGGCGCTCGCTGAGCTTGCGCGCCTCTTCCTGGCTGACGCCCTGAATGCGGCTGAGGAGCTTCTGCGCCTCCTCCTCCGCGCCGGCCACGGTGGTCAGCGCCTGACTCCAGATCTGCTGGAAGAACTCCATGGCGCACCTCCAACCACATGTGGCGACCGGGGTTCAAGCCCCTGCGCGAGATCAGGCCGAAGGGCTGGAAGACTTCTTCGAGGCCAGCGCGTCAACCTTCTTCGAGAGGCGCGCAAGCTCCCGATTCAAATCAGCAATTTCAGACCGCGAGGCCACGCCGAGCACGCCCAGCACGGACTCCTGGAGCCCGTCGAGGCGCTTCTTCACCTCGGTGCCGGCCACGTTGACCTGCTTCTCGATCAGCTTCACCTGCTTGCCCGAGCGCACGCCCTTGATGAGCGACTCGATCTCCTTTTGCTGCGCCCGGCCCCGCTTCACGAGCTCCTTCTCGAAGGTGGCCAGCCGCTTCTTCGCGTCTTCGAGCTGACCCAGAACCAGCGACTGCACATCGGTGACAGGCGACGACTGAACGGTCTGCTTGCGAGCCATGGTGAGGCCTCCGTTGGGGGTTATGACGCACCGCATATAACGCAACGAGTCATGGCCGCAAGCGACGGCACCAAAAGAAACAGGGCGGCCTTCCGAAGAAGACCGCCCTGCTCACTTCACGATCTGGGGGCCTTACGCGCCCGACTCAGCGCGGCTGGGAGCCGAGGGGCTCTGCAGCGAGGAAGGGTCGCCGGCGTGCGTCGCGGCCAGCGCGTCTTCCATGTTCTGCACTTCGTCCGCAGGGCTGTCGACCTGGATGTCGAGGTGCTTGTAGTTCGGCAGACCCGTACCGGCAGGGATGAGCCGACCCATGATGACGTTCTCCTTGAGGCCGCGGAGGTAGTCGACCTTGCCGGAGATGGCGGCTTCGGTGAGCACCTTGGTGGTCTCCTGGAACGACGAGGCCGAGATGAACGACTCGGTCGACAGCGAGGCCTTGGTGATGCCGAGGAGCAGAGGCTCGCCGACCGCGGGGCGCTTGCCCGCGTTGAGCGCCTTCTCGTTTTCCTCTTCGAAGACCCACTTCTCGACCTGCTCGTCGATGAGGAACTCGGTGTCACCCACGTCGGTGACGCGCACGCGACGCAGCATCTGGCGGACGATGATCTCGATGTGCTTGTCGTTGATCTTCACGCCCTGGAGTCGGTAGACCTCCTGCGTCTCGTCCACGAGGAAGCGGGCGAGTTCCTTCTCGCCGAGCACCTTGAGGATGTCGTGCGGGTTGGCCGCGCCGTCCATCAGCGACTCACCGGCGCGCACGCGGTCACCCGAGTGCACCGTGATGTGCTTGGACTTGCTGATCAGGTACTCCTTCGCGAGGTCCGGACGGGCTTCACCATTCACCTCGGGGGTGATGATGAGCTTGCGCTTGCCCTTGGTGTCCTTGCCGAACGACACCACGCCGTCGATCTCCGCGATGATCGCGTGATCCTTCGGCTTGCGGGCCTCGAAGAGCTCGGCGACTCGCGGCAGACCGCCCGTGATGTCCTTCGTCTTCGTGGTCTCGCGGGGAACGCGGGCCACCACTTCGCCGGGGGTGATTTCCTGACCGTCGTCGACGGCGAGGGCGGCCCCCTGCGGGAGGAAGTAGCTGGCCGGCTGGCCGTTCGGGAGCGCCTTCACCTCGCCCTTGCCATCACGGATGGTGATGCGGGGGCGGGCTTCCGGGTCGCGCGACTCGATGATCGTCCGGCGGCTGAGGCCGGTGACCTCGTCCGTCGACTCGTTCATCGTGACGCCTTCGATGATGTCCTCGAACTTGATCGCGCCGCCGACTTCCGAGAGGAGCGGCATGGCGAACGGTTCCCATTCACCGAGCTTCGCGTTGGCCTCGACCTTCTGGCCTTCCTTCACCATGAGGCGCGCGCCGTACACCATGCGGTGACGCTCGCGCTCACGGCCGGACTCGTCGACGATGATGATCTCGCCGTTGCGGTTGGTGACGACCGCCTCACCGCCCGTGCGCTTCACGCTCGAGAGGCCGATGAACTTCACCGTGCCCGCGAAGCGCGAGTTGAGCTCGGACTGCTGCGAACGACCCATCGCGGCGCCGCCGACGTGGAACGTACGCATCGTCAGCTGGGTGCCGGGCTCGCCGATGGACTGGGCGGCGATGACGCCGACCGCCTCACCGACCGACACCTTGCGGCCGCGGGCCAGGTCACGGCCGTAGCACTCGACGCAGATGCCGCGCTTGGTCTGGCAGGTCAGGCCCGAGCGGATCTTCACGCGGTCCAGACCGGCGTTGACGACCTTCTGCACGCGCGCTTCGTCGATCTCTTCGTTGGCGCGCACGAGCACCTCGCCCGTCACCGGGTCGTGGATGTCGTCGAGGGCCACGCGGCCCAGGATGCGCTCGTGGAGCGGCTCGATCTCTTCGCCACCTTCGACCAGCGCCGAGATGACGATGCCGTCGAGGGTGCCGCAGTCGTACTCGTTGACGATCGCGTCCTGCGCGACGTCGACGAGGCGGCGGGTGAGGTAACCCGAGTTCGCGGTCTTGAGCGCGGTGTCGGCGAGACCCTTACGCGCGCCGTGGGTCGAGATGAAGTACTGCAGCACCGAGAGACCTTCGCGGAAGTTCGCGGTGATCGGGTTCTCGATGATCTCGCCTGAGGGCTTGGCCATGAGGCCACGCATGCCGGCCAGCTGACGAATCTGCTGGGTCGAACCACGCGCGCCGGAGTCGGCCATGATGAAGATGGGGTTGAAGCTCTTCTGGGTACGGGTCTCCTTCTTCCCTTCCCGGCTGGTCCCCGAGATCGTCTCTTCGGAGATCTGCTCCATCATCTTCTTGGTGATCGCTTCGGTGGTCTGCGCCCAGATGTCGATGACCTTGTTCGAGCGCTCGCCGACGGTGATCAGACCCTCGAGGTACTGGTTCTCGACCTCGGTGACTTCCTTCTGCGCCGCTTCGATGAGCGTGTACTTCGCAGGGGGAATGATCATGTCCTTCAGCGCGATGCTGATGCCGGCGCGGGTCGCGTTCGTGTAGCCGTACGAACGGATGCGGTCGGCGAGGAGCACGGTCTCCTTCTCACCGGTGAGGCGGTAGCAGATGTCGATCAGGTTCCCGAGCTGCTTCTTGTCGAGGACCTTGTTGACCTCGTTGAAGCCCACGCGCTCGGGCACGATCTCCGAGAGGAGCACGCGGCCGACGGTGGTGTCGTAGACCTTGCCGTTGAGGCGGGCCTTGATCTTCGCCTGGAGGTGCACCGCGCCCTGGTCGTAGGCCGCGCGCACTTCGTTGGCCGAGGCGAACGTCATGCCCTCGCCGTGCGCGAACTCGCGCGGGCGGGTCATGTAGTAGATGCCGAGCACCATGTCCTGCGTGGGGACGATGATCGGCTTGCCGTTCGCGGGGCTGAGGATGTTGTTCGTCGACATCATCAGGGTGCGCGCTTCCATCTGAGCTTCGATGCTCAGGGGCACGTGCACGGCCATCTGGTCACCGTCGAAGTCGGCGTTGAACGCCGTGCAGACGAGCGGGTGGAGCTGGATGGCCTTGCCTTCGATGAGGACGGGCTCGAACGCCTGCATACCGAGGCGGTGGAGCGTCGGGGCGCGGTTGAGGAGCACCGGGTGCTCGCGGATCACGTCGTCGAGGATGTCCCAGACCTCGGGGCGCTCCTTCTCGACCATCTTCTTCGCCGACTTGATGGTGGTGACGTAGCCCTTCTCTTCGAGCTTGTTGTAGATGAACGGCTTGAAGAGCTCGAGGGCCATGATCTTCGGCAGACCGCACTGGTGCAGCCGGAGCTCGGGACCGACGACGATGACCGAACGACCCGAGTAGTCGACGCGCTTGCCGAGCAGGTTCTGGCGGAACCGGCCCTGCTTGCCCTTGAGCATGTCCGAGAGCGACTTCAGCGGGCGCTTGTTGGGGCCGGTGATCGTCTTGCCGCGGCGGCCGTTGTCGAACAGCGCGTCGACGGCCTCCTGCAGCATGCGCTTCTCGTTGCGGATGATGATGTCCGGCGCGTTGAGCTCCTGGAGCCGCTTGAGGCGGTTGTTCCGGTTGATCACGCGGCGGTACAGATCGTTGAGGTCCGACGTGGCGAAGCGGCCGCCATCGAGCGGCACGAGCGGACGGAGATCCGGCGGCAGCACCGGGATCACGTCGAGCATGAGCCACTCAGGGAGGTTGCGCTGGCCCGCGGGGCCCGACGAGCGGAACGACTCGAGCACCTTGAGGCGCTTGGCGTACTTCTTCCGCTTCGCCTCGGAGGTGGTGACCTTCATCTCGGCGCGCATCTGCTCGGCGAGCTCGTCGACGTTGATCGCCTTGAGCATGTCGCGCACGGCCTCGCCGCCCATCGCGGCGGTGAACGAGTCGTCACCGTGCTCCTGCAGCAGCTTCTGGTAGCGCTCCTCGGTGATGAGCTCGCCCTTGGTCAGGTCGGTGCTCTTCGGGTCGAGGACGATGTACGACTCGCAGTACAGGACCTTCTCGAGGTCCTTCAGGGTCATGTCGAGCAGCGCGCCGATGCGCGACGGCAGGCTCTTCAGGAACCAGATGTGCGCGACCGGGGTGGCCAGCGTGATGTGGCCGAGGCGCTCACGGCGCACCTTCGACTGGATCACTTCGACGCCGCACTTCTCGCACACCACGCCGCGGTGCTTCATGCGCTTGTACTTGCCGCAGTTGCACTCGTAGTCCTTCACGGGCCCGAAGATGCGCGCGCAGAACAGGCCGTCACGCTCAGGCTTGAACGTGCGGTAGTTGATCGTTTCCGGCTTCTTCACCTCGCCGTGCGACCACTGACGGATCTTGTCAGGGGACGCCAGCGCGATGCGGATGGCCTGGAAAGAGAGGGGATCCTTCGGCTTCTCGAAGAAATTGAAGATGTCCTTCACGGATTCACCTGGAGCAGGAAGAGGTTCTTCTTAACCGTTGATTTCGAAATGACGACTGACCCACTCGGTCAGGCGTCGGTCCCCGTCTTGGCAGGCTCGTCCGAGACCATCACCGACGTGCGGCGACGCTCCGGCGGAGCCTTCTCGAGCAGCTCGACGTCGAGCGCCAGCGCCTGGAGCTCCTTGAGCAGCACGTTGAAGGACTCGGGCAGGCCGGACTCGAGCGTGTAGTCGCCCTTGACGATCGACTCGTACATGCGCGTGCGGCCGACGACGTCGTCGGACTTCACGGTGAGGAACTCCTGCAGCGAGTAGGCAGCGCCGTACGCTTCCATCGCCCAGACTTCCATTTCACCGAGACGCTGACCGCCGAACTGCGCCTTGCCACCGAGCGGCTGCTGGGTGACGAGCGAGTAGGGACCAATCGAACGAGCGTGGATCTTCTCGTCGACCAGGTGGTGCAGCTTGAGCATGTACATCACGCCGACGGTGACGTTCTGGTCGAACGCCTCGCCGGTGCGGCCGTCGAAGAGCACCATCTGACCCGTCTTGGGCAGATCGGCGCCCTCAAGCAGGCCGTGGATCTCGCTCTCGTGCGCGCCTTCGAACACCGGGCTGGCCACGTGGATGCCCTTGTGGAGGCGGCGGGCCAGCTCGATGACTTCCTTGTCGTTCAGCTTCTCGACGAACTCCGCGAACTTCTCGTCGTCGTAGACGCCCTTGAGCCCCTTGCGGCAGGCGTCAGCCGAGCCCTTCTCGACGAAGCGCTGGAGCTTCTCGCCCATGCCACGCGCCGCCCACCCGAGGTGAACCTCGAGGATCTGGCCGATGTTCATGCGCGAGGGCACGCCGAGCGGGTTGAGCACGATGTCCACCGGGCGACCGTCCTCGAGGTACGGCATGTCTTCGAGGGGGAGGATGCGGGAGACGACGCCCTTGTTGCCGTGACGGCCGGCCATCTTGTCGCCGACCTGCAGCTTGCGCTTGATGGCGACGTACACCTTCACCATCTTGATGACGCCAGGGGGCAGCTCGTCGCCCTTCTTGATGCGGGCGATCTTCTCGCCGAAGGCCAGCTTCACGGCCTCCTTGTTCTCCTCGAGGTTCTTGAGGATCTCACGCGCCTTGGTGTCGATCTGGTCGTTGACCGAGATCTCGCCCCAGTACTTGAAGGGGATCTGCGCCAGCAGCTCTTCGTTGAGCTCGTCGCCCTTCTTGAGCAGCTGCTTGCCCTTGTCGTCGATCAGCTTCGACTGGGCTTCCTTGTTCAGGAACATCTTCTTGATGCGGCCGAACGCCGAGTCCTGGAGGATCTTGATCTCGTCGTTCTGGTCCTTGAGCAGGCGAGCCTCGTCCATCGACTCGATCTGCTTGGCGCGCTCGTCCTTGTCGACGCCCTTACGCGAGAACACCTTGGCGCCGATGACGGTGCCGGTGACTCCGGGGGGCACGCGCAGCGAGGTGTCGCGCACGTCGCCGGCCTTCTCACCGAAGATCGCGCGGAGCAGCTTCTCTTCCGGCGACAGCTGGGTCTCGCCCTTGGGCGTGATCTTCCCGACGAGGATGTCGCCCGGCTTCACTTCGGCGCCGATGCGGATGATGCCCGACTCGTCGAGGTCCTTGAGGGCCTCTTCGCCGACGTTGGGGATGTCGCGGGTGATCTCTTCCTTGCCCAGCTTGGTGTCGCGGGCGATGCACTCGAACTCCTCGATGTGGATGGACGTGAACACGTCGTGCTTGACGATGTTCTCGGACATCAGGATCGAGTCTTCGTAGTTGTAGCCCTGCCACGGCATGAACGCGATGACCACGTTCTGGCCGAGCGCGAGCTCGCCGGTCTCGCACGCGGGACCGTCGCCGAGCACGTCACCCTTCTTCACCTTGTCGCCCTTCTTCACGATGGGCTTCTGGTTGAGGCAGGTGCTCTGGTTCGAGCGCTGGTACTTGACGAGGTTGTAGATGTCGACCTCGCTGGCCACGTCGCTGAACGCGGCGGGGACCTCGGCGCGCACCACGATGCGGCTGGCGTCGACGCTCTCGACGATGCCATCGCGGCGAGCCACCACGCACACGCCGGAGTCACGCGCGACGACGGCCTCGATGCCGGTGCCGACGAGGGGCGACGCCGTGCGGATGAGCGGCACCGCCTGGCGCTGCATGTTCGAACCCATGAGGGCGCGGTTGGCGTCGTCGTTCTCGAGGAACGGCACGAGCGAGGCGGCGACCGACACGAGCTGGTTGGGCGAGACGTCCATCAGGTTGACGTCTTCCGGCTTGGCCATGATGAACTCGCCGCCGCGGCGGGTCAGCGAGTGCTCGGCGGTCATCTTGCCCTTCTTGTCCACCTCGACGTTCGCCTGCGCGATGGTGTGCTTCTCTTCCTCGAGCGCCGAGTAGAAGGCGACGTCAGGCGTGAGGCTGCCGTCTTCGACCTTGCGGTACGGGGTCTCGATGAAGCCGAACTCGTTGACGCGCGCGTACGACGAGAGCGACGAGATGAGGCCGATGTTCGGACCTTCCGGCGTCTCGATCGGGCAGATGCGGCCGTAGTGCGTGGGGTGCACGTCGCGCACTTCGAAGCCGGCGCGCTCGCGGGTCAGACCGCCGGGCCCGAGGGCCGAGAGGCGACGCTTGTGCGTCACTTCCGACAGCGGGTTCGTCTGGTCCATGAACTGCGAGAGCTGGCTGGAACCGAAGAACTCCTTGATCACCGCCGTCACCGGCTTGGCGTTGATCAGGTCGTGCGGCATGAGCGTCTCGATCTCCTGGAGGCTCATGCGCTCCTTGATCGCGCGCTCCATGCGGACGAGGCCGATGCGGTACTGGTTCTCGAGCAGCTCGCCCACCGCGCGCACGCGGCGGTTGCCGAGGTGGTCGATGTCGTCGATCTGACCCTTGCCGTTCTTGAGATCGATCAGGTAGCGAATCGTCTCGAGGATGTCGCGCTTGGTCAGCACCTGGTTGTCCAGGGGCTCCTCGAGGCCGAACTTGGAGTTCAGCTTGAGGCGGCCGACCTTCGAGAGGTCGTAGCGCTCGGGGTTGAAGAACAGCACGTTGTTGAACAGGTTGACGGCCGTCTCCGGCGTCGGCGGGTCACCCGGGCGAACGCGGCGGTAGATCTCCATCACCGCTTCTTCCGGCGACTCGATCTTGTCCATCAGCAGCGTGTCGCGGAGGTACGGGCCGACGTTGAGGTTGTCGATGAAGAGGACCTTGATCTCCTTCACGCCGCGCTTGATCAGCTCTTCGATCACCGTCTGCGAGAGCTCTTCGTTGCACTCCACGAGCACTTCGCCGGTGGCCTCGTCGACGACGTCGAAGGCCGAGACCTTGGTGTAGAGCTCGTCAGCGTCGAGGGGCAGCCGCGTGATCTTCGACGCCTCGAGCTTCTTGAGCGAGGCGCGCGTGAACTTGCGGTTCTTCTTGACGATGACCTCGCCGCTCTTGGTCTTCACGTCGCGCGTCGCGCGCTGGTTGTAGAGCAGCTCGAAGTCGACCGACTTCTCGAACTCCGAGTCCGAGTACAGGTAGATCGTCTCGGTGGCGTAGAAGTAGTTGAGGATCTCCTCGGTGGAGCCCTTGAACTCGAGCGGGCTCTTCTTGGCCGTGTCCTTCACGGCGCCGAGGGCGCGGATCAGCACGGTGACCGGCAGCTTGCGGCGGCGGTCGATGCGCACGTACAGCAGGTCCTTGTGGTCGAACTCGAAGTCGAGCCACGAGCCACGCGAGGGGATGACGCGCGCGTTGTAGAGGAGCTTGCCCGACGAGTGGCTCTTGCCCTTGTCGTGGTCGAAGAAGGCGCCCGGCGAACGGTGGAGCTGGCTCACCACGACACGCTCGGTGCCGTTGATGATGAAGGTCCCGTTCTCGGTCATGAGCGGGATCTCACCGAAGTAGACCTCCTGCTCCTTCACGTCGCGGATCGACTGGGCGCCGGTCTCTTCGTCCTTGTCCCAGACCACGAGACGAACGACGACCTTGATGGGCGCCGCGAACGTCATGCCGCGCTGACGGCACTCGTCGACGTCGTACTTCGGCTTCTCGAGGTTGAAGCTCACGAACTCCAGCGAGCTGGTCTCGTTGAAGTCGCGGATCGGGAAGACGCTCTTGAACACGGCCTGGAGGCCGACGTCTTCGCGCTTCTCGGCCTGTACATCAGCCTGCAGGAATTTTTCGTAGCTCTGCTTCTGGATGTTGATGAGGTTGGGGATCTCGATGACCTTGCTGATCTTCCCAAAGCTCTTCCGCGCGCGGAAGTTGTTCTGCAGGGTAGGCATTCGCTTCTCCAGAAAACAGGACCACAAAATACGGGCAAAGCCGGTGACCCTTTTCAGGAGTCACCGGCTCGCCCAGGAACCGACTTTCGAAACGATTACTTCAGCTCGACCGTCGCACCAGCCGCGGCAAGCTTCTCCTTCATCTTGCCCGCCTCGTCCTTGCTGACGCCTTCCTTCACCGTCTTGGGGGCGCCTTCGACGAGGTCCTTGGCCTCCTTGAGGCCCAGGCCGGTCAGCTCGCGGATGACCTTGATGACGTCGATCTTCTTGTCGCCAGCCTTGGCGAGAACGACCGTGAACTCGGTCTTCTCTTCGGCCGGAGCCGCCGCCGCCGCCGGGCCCGCCGCAACGGCCACAGCCGCCGCCGCAGAAACGCCCCACTTCGCCTCGAGCTGCTTCACCAGGTCGGCCGCTTCGAGAACCGTGAGGCTCGAGAGCGAATCGACGATCGCGTTGATGTCTGCCATGACTTTTCTTCCTTAAAAATTGAACTGCGGTTGAGAGTTGAGAAACGGTTTGAAATTACGCCTTGTCAGCCTTCGCCTTGATCACGCGGGCCAGGGACGAACCCGGCTCCTTGATCGTGCGGACGAGCTTCGTCGCAGGCTGGTTGATCATGCTGAGGATCGTGGCGCGGAGTTCATTGATACCCGGCAACTTCGCCAGTGCCTGAACGCCTGCCTTGTCGATCTTCTGGCCCTGAACAACACCCGAACGAATCTTGACGGTCTCGAGATCCTTCACGAACTCCGACAGGATCTTCGCCGGAGCGACGACGTCGTCGTAGCTGATGGCGACAGCCACCGGCCCCACGAAGTCGTCGGAGATCTTCTCGACCGAGGTGCCCTTCGCGGCGCGACGCGCCAGCGTGTTCTTCAGCACCTTCCACTCGACCTTGCCGTCGCGCAGCTTCTTGCGAAGCCGATTGACGGTGTCCACGTCGAGCTTGTTGAACTCGGCGACAATGACACCCTTTGCACGGGTGAACTTGTCGGTGAGTTCCTTGATCAGCTCTTCCTTCTCGCTCTTGAGCATTTGTACACCTCCTTCCGTCTTTGACATCCCGGCAAAGCGAAATGCAGGAGCGAGAATCATCGTGAGGCGAAGTCGGGCTCCCGCCCGTCTCTTCCCACCGCTCCCCGTCTCGGCAGGGCGGCCCGTCGAGGCCACCGTTTAAGCCCTCAGTGCTTCCTGCGCCGTCTCCCCCTCCCCTTGCGGTTCGGGTTGCCAAGAGACGTCGCGCTCGGCCCTGCGGACCCCTGCTGTCTTCATCCAGGGTCTATTCTTTTGAAATTGACGCCTCAGAGCGGGATGCCCCTTGGCGTCGTGATTGCAAAGTCCGCCGCGCTTACACGACAGACACGTCTCGTGTCAACACCCAGAAAACCAAAGCGCCTCGCCGGGTTACCCGATCGGCGAGGCGCCCGAGGTCTTCAGCAGCTCACTTGAAGCGAGCGGTGATCTCCGAGGTGTCGATCTTCACGCCGGGGCCCATCGTCGAGCTGACGGTGATGCCCTTCAGGTACACGCCCTTGGCGGTGGCCGGCTTCATCTTCATGACGAGCTCGATGAGCACGTTGAAGTTCTCGGCGAGCTTCTCGGCCGGGAACGAGGCCTTGCCGACGGGGGCGTGCACGATGCCTGCCTTCTCGGCGCGGAACTCGATCTTGCCGCCCTTCGCTTCCTTGATGGCGCGGGCGAGGTCCTGCGTCACGGTGCCGACCTTGGGGTTCGGCATGAGGCCGCGGGGACCGAGGACCTTACCGAGGCGACCGACGACACCCATCATGTCGGGGGTGGCGATCACGGTGTCGAAGTCCATGAAGCCTTCTTCGATCTTCTTCGCCAGGTCGGCCTCACCGACGAAGTCGGCGCCGGCGTTGGTGGCCTCGGTCTGCTTCTCGCCCTTGGCGAACACGGCGACGCGGGCGCTCTTGCCCGTGCCGTGGGGGAGCACGACGGCGCCGCGGACCATCTGGTCAGCGTGCTTGGGGTCGACGCCGAGGTTGATGGCCACGTCGACCGTCTGGTCGAACTTGCCCTTCACGAGCTCGGTGGTCTGCTTGAGGACGTTGAAGCCCTCGGCGACGGTGTAGCGCTTGTTGCGGTCGACCTTCTCGGCGGCCGCGCGGAATTTCTTGCCAGGCATGGTGGAAACCTTTTCTTGAAAGTGTGGGGAAGAGGGAAAGAGACGCTCAGACGACCTGGATGCCCATCGAACGCGCCGTACCGGCGATCGTCCGCATGCACGCCTCGAGGCTGCCGGCGGTGGTGTCCTGGATCTTCTGCTTGGCGATCTCTTCGACCTGCTTCTGGGTCACCTTGCCGACGATCTCCTTGCCCGACTTCTTCGCGCCCGAGCCCTTCTTCTTCTCGGTGTGCAGACCCGCGGCCTTCTTCAGGAGCACCGACGCGGGGGGCGTCTTGAGCTCGAAGGTGAACGAGCGATCCTGGTACACGGTGATGATCACCGGGATGATCAGCGCGTCCTTCATCGCCTGCTGGGTCTTGGCGTTGAACTGCTTGCAGAACTCCATGATGTTCACGCCCATCTGACCGAGCGCGGGACCAATCGGAGGAGCCGGGTTCGCCTTACCGGCAGGGATCTGCAGCTTGACCTGACCTGTGACCTTCTTCATGTGTACTTCTCCCGTGGTTCAAACGGCGGCTGATCCGCCTCCCACGTTGGTGTTGGGTACTGCCCTGCAACTGCGACTGCTTCAGCCGGTCGTCTTCTCGACCTGCATGAAATCGAGCTCCACCGGGGTCGAGCGACCGAAGATGCTGACCAGCACCTTCACGCGGCCCTTCTCGGGGTTGACCTCTTCGATGGTGCCGTTGAAGTTGGCGAACGGGCCGTCGATGACGCGCACCGTATCGCCCTCGTCGTACTGCACCTTGGGCTTGGGCCGCATGGTGCCTTCGGAGAGCTGGGTGGTGAGGCGCTCGACCTCGCTCTGACGGAGCGGCGGCGGATCGTCCTGCCCGACGGCGCCGAGAAAGCCGGTCACCTTGGGGGTGTTCTTCACCAGGCTCTTCGTGCGGTTGTTCATCGCCATGTGCACGAGGATGTAGCCGGGCATCGTCTTGCGGCGGGTGGTGCGCTTCTGCCCGTCACGCATCTCGACGACCTGCTCGGTCGGCACGAGGATCTCGCCGAAGAACTCCTGCATGTTCTCGAGCTTGATCTTGTCTTCGAGGCTCTTCTTCGCCTTGCCCTCGAAGTTCGAATAGGTGTGGACGACGAACCACTTCTTTTCGGTGTTCTCTTCGGTGCTCACAACGACCCCCAGAGCTTCGGGAGCCACTCGACCATCAGCTTGTAGCTGAGGGTGTCCATCCCGAAGAGGATGACGGCCGCCACCAGCGAGGCGACGACCACGGCCAGGGTCGAGACGCGAACGTCTTCCCACGAAGGCCAGGTGACGCGCATCAGCTCGGTGGCGACTTCCAACGAGAGGCTCTTCACCTTCGGGTTGGTCCACGCGTAACCCGCGAGGCCCGCAGTGATCACGAAGCCGATGAGATCGGCCAGCTTGATGCCGGCGCCAGCGAGGATCTCGCTGTTACCGATGCTGAGCTGGCCCAACAGCAGCTCCATCAACCGCCCCATGAAGAGCGTGAGGATGAGGCCGAACACGAGGTAGCTCACCACGACGAGACGACGCGGATCCATCTCCGCGCGGTTCGCTTGCTGGCTCGCTTCAGTCGCCGACATTTCGGGACTCCGTTCAAACAGAAACCTCGAACGCCGGTCGGACCAACTCCGACCGGCGCCCGAGAGGATTTCCTTCAGAAACTGGCACGCCAGGCAGGATTCGAACCTGCAACACGCGGTTTTGGAGACCGCTGCTCTACCGTTGGAGCTACTGGCGTCCGTGGACGACGGCTCGGCTCAGCCGACCTTGCCTTCTTTGTGGTCGGTGTGCTTGCGGCACCGGCGGCAGAACTTGGACATCTCCAGCTTGTCCTGCTGCTTGCGACGATTCTTGGTCGTCACGTAATTGCGGTCCTTACAGACGGTGCACTCGAGCGAAATGAGGCTGCGGTTGCCCTTGGGCATGACACAACTCCTGAGAAAGAAAACGACAGAGGGGACGGCCCTTTTTCAGAGCTGTCCCCCCGTGTCAAGAGGCGTGCGCTTGTGGAGCACACCTCACGAAGCCTGACGACGACTCAGGCGATGATGTCGGCGACGACGCCGGAACCGACCGTGCGACCACCCTCACGGATGGCGAAGCGGAGTTCCTTTTCCATCGCGACAGGGGTGATGAGCTCGACTTCGATGTTCGTGTTGTCGCCCGGCATGATCATCTCGACGCCCGGGTTGAGCTGCACGGTGCCCGTCACGTCCGTGGTGCGGAAGTAGAACTGGGGACGGTAGCCCTTGAAGAACGGCGTGTGACGACCGCCCTCTTCCTTGGTCAGGACGTAGATCTGCGCCTTGAACTTGGTGTGCGGGTTCACCGAGCCGGGCTTCGCGAACACCTGGCCGCGCTCGATGTCTTCGCGCTTGAGGCCACGAACGAGGGCGCCGATGTTGTCGCCCGCCATGCCCTGGTCGAGGAGCTTCTTGAACATCTCGACGCCGGTGACGGTGGTCTTCTGGGTGGCGCGGAGGCCGATGACTTCGACTTCTTCGCCGACCTTGATCACGCCGCGCTCGACGCGACCGGTGGCGACGGTGCCACGGCCTTCGATCGAGAACACGTCTTCGACGGGCATCAGGAAGGGCTTGTCGACCGCGCGGACCGGGGTCGGGATGTACGAGTCGACCGCTTCCATCAGCTTGAGGATCGCGGGCTCGCCGATGTCCGACGTGTCACCCTCGAGGGCCTTGAGGGCCGAACCGGGGACGACCGGGATCTTGTCGCCGGGGAACTCGTACTTCTTGAGGAGGTCGCGGATTTCCTCTTCGACGAGCTGGCGGAGCTCGGCGTCGTCGAGCATGTCGACCTTGTTGAGGAACACGACGATGTAGGGAACACCGACCTGGCGGGCCAGGAGGATGTGCTCACGCGTCTGCGGCATCGGACCATCCGGCGCGGAGACGACGAGGATCGCGCCGTCCATCTGCGCGGCGCCGGTGATCATGTTCTTCACGTAGTCGGCGTGGCCGGGGCAGTCGACGTGCGCGTAGTGGCGGTTCGCCGTCTGGTACTCGACGTGCGCGGTCGAGATCGTGATGCCGCGGGCGCGCTCTTCGGGCGCCTTGTCGATCTGGTCGTACGCGAGGAAGGTCGCGCCACCGGCCTTGGCGAGCACCTTGGTGATCGCGGCCGTCAGGGTGGTCTTGCCGTGGTCAACGTGGCCGATCGTGCCGATGTTGACGTGCGGCTTGTTACGTTCGAACTTTTCCTTCGACATGTCGGTCTTCCTTCTTCTGGAGGTGCTTCGTGAGGAACTTCAAATGGAGCCCTGAACCAGGATTGAACTGGTGACCTCGTCCTTACCAAGGACGCGCTCTGCCAACTGAGCTATCAGGGCACTGCCTTTCGAACTGCGCGCCGCTACTACGCCTGCTGCGACGGTGCTTCAACTGCGAACTGCGACTTCGGAACAACTCCTTCAGACCTCGAAGGTGGAGCGGGGAACGGGATTCGAACCCGCGACATTCAGCTTGGAAGGCTGACGCTCTACCAGCTGAGCTATCCCCGCTTAATGGCCCGTTGTCTGGTGTGGAGGGGGGTGGATTCGAACCACCGAAGGTCGAGGACCGACAGATTTACAGTCTGTTGCCGTTGGCCACTTGGCTACCCCTCCGGGAGGGCATTGCCTATTCACTTGTACTTCGCCCCGACTCGACTTCGGTGGCCGGCGGCGGGATTCGAACCCGCGACCTACTGATTACAAATCAGGTGCTCTACCAACTGAGCTACACCGGCAAGGTTCCGGACTGCTTGAGGAAACCCGCCACCCGCGTCGAGGGGCGGCGCTCTCTATCCACGTGGGATGCACCAAGTCAAGGAGATCCCAAGCGGCATGTACGATCAGCCTCGCTGGCGAGCGATTTCGTACAGGAGCACGCCGGCAGAAACGGACGCGTTGAGGCTCGCGACCTGACCCGCCATGGGGATGCGGACCTTGTAGTCGGCGTGGCCGAGCACGCCCTTGCGCACGCCCGCGCCCTCGGCGCCGACGATGACCGCGAGCGGACCGGTGAGCTTGGCGTGCCACGAGAGCTGATCGCCCGCGGGGTCGGCCGCCACGGTCCAGAATCCGGCTTCCTTCAGCTCGTCGATGGCGCGCGAGAGGTTGGTGACGCGCGCGACTTCACAATGAGAGGTGGCGCCGGCCGAAGCCTTCACCGCGGTGCCGGTCACGCCCACCGCGCGGTCCTTCATGATCACCACGCCCTGCGCCCCGAACGCGTGCGCCGAGCGGATGATGGCGCCGAGGTTATGCGGGTCTTGAATGCCGTCGAGCAGCACCACGAGCGGCTGGCGACCACTGCCCTTCGCCTTGCGGATCAGCTCGGTGAGCCCGATGTATTCGAAGTCTTTCACCTCGGCGAGCACGCCCTGGTGCACCCCGCCCTCGGCGAGCCGGCTGATCGTCTCGCGATCGACGACCTCGAAGCGGATCTTCGCCTCCTTCGCGCGCGACATGATCTCGCCGGCCTGCCGCTGCGCGCCTTCGGCGATGAGGATCTTCTCGACGCTCTTGGGGCTGCCGCGGATCGCCTCGAGCACGGGGTTGACCCCGAAGATGACGACGCTCACATGACCTCCACGGGCAGCGAAAGCTGCTTCGTCTGACGGGCGCACTGCTTCTCGGTGCAGATGAAGAACGTCATCTTCGCCTCGACGCTGGTGTTGCCGTGCGCGGTGGGGGTGAAGGGCACCTCGAAGCGCGGCGTCGGCGAGTCCTTCACCGCGTCGGCGAGGGTCAGCTTGTCCTTGCTGAGCGTCGACTGCTTGCTCGACAGCTCGATCTTCAGCGGCGCCTCGTCGGACACGTGCGCGCCGTTCTTCACCTTGATGTCGATGACCACCTTCCCCGTCTCGCCGGCCTTCAGCTTCGTGGTCGTGCCCTCGGTGGTGACGTCGTAGAAAGAAGCGACGTCGACTTCCGCCCAGCACGGCAGCGCGAACGACAAGAGTACGGCGACGAAGAAAGAACGCATGTGACCCCTGTATGACCCGCTATCGGGTCGGGTTTCAAGGACGGCGCGCCGCGACCAGCTCTTCTGCCCGGGCGATCACCGCTGAGGCGAGGTCGACCCCGGTCGCCCCTTCCATCTCGGGGAGCGCTGGCGACGCGTTGAGCTCGAAGATGCGCGCACGCCCGGGCTTCTTGCCGCCCGGGGTCTCGAGGAGATCGACGGCGCACACTTCGAGCTCGCTGAGCTGGGCTGCGGCCTCCGCCGCCTGCCGGAGCGTGTCGGTCAGCTCGCACGACTCGATGCGCGCGAAGCGGGTGAGCGTGCGCGAGAGCCGCCCCGGCCGGGGGACACGCGAGACGGCCGCGAGCGCCTTGCCGCCCACGCAGAACACGCGCACGTCGCGCTGGGCCTTGCGCACGTATTCCTGCATCACGATGTTGTGGCCCAGGCCGAGCACCGCCTCGAGCGCGGCCTCGAGCGACTGGCGCGACTCGCACACCATGATTCCCCGGCGCTCGCTGCCCTGCAGCAGCTTCACCAGCACCGGCACGCCGCCCACCTCGTCGACCATCGCCTGGAGATCTCCGACCTCGCGGCTCATCACCGTGGCGGGGATGTCGAGGCCCGCCGACGAGAGCCGCTGCAGACAGCGGGCGGGGTTGCGCGAGAGGCCGATCGCGCGCGCCGAGTTGAGCGCCACCACGCCGTGCGCGGTGAACTGATCGACGATCGCGAGGCCGTAGCTGGCGATCGACGACGCGATGCGGGGGATCACCACGTCGGGCAACGAGACGCGCTTCTGGCGGTAGATCAGCTCCGACTTGCCGCGGCCCAGCCGCACCGAGACCCCGGCGGGGTTCATCACCTTGACGGTGTGCCCCCGGGCCTGCGCGGCCTCGATCAGCCGCTTCGTCGAGGGGATGCTGCGCGAGCGGCTGAGGACGACGATCTTCATCGGCGGCGCTTCGTATCTCGAAAACCGAGAAAGCGCGCGAGACGTGGAGCGCGGGGATGCACACCGAACGCTGCGTGCTAGGGTCCGCGCCATGCGTCCCGTTGCCCTGCTCGCCCTCATGCTGGCCGTCGCTTCCTGCCAGACCTACGACTTCGAACGCGTGGTGCCGCTCGCGGTGGCCCAGACGACCGACAAGACGATCGTCGCCAGCAAGCGCCTCAAGCCGAACGTGATGCTGTTGGTCGACAACTCGGGCTCGATGCTGCTGCCCACCAACCCCAGCGCGCCCACCTGCCCGGCCAACTGTGGCACCACGCAGAACAACCCGTGCCCCGGCACCTGCCCCACGCGCGTGTCCGAGCTCAAGAGCGCGATGGCGACCTTCCTCCAGGGCTCCGGCACCATCGCGCGGCTCGGCGTGTCGGTCTTCCCGACCGACCCCCTCTGCAAGCCGGCGGCGAACATCGACGTCGGCCTCCCCGCGCCGACCTCGACCGACACCGGCACCGACTCAGCGCTGTCGATGTCGGCCAACCAGATCAACGCGCGCATTCAGGCCCTCGCGCCGCTGGGTGGCACGCCGACCGGCTCGTCGCTCGAGTTCCTCGGCACCTACGGTGGGCTCAACGACAGCAACGACTTCCGTGACGACTTCGTGCTGCTGCTGACCGATGGTCTGCCCAACTGCAACGACTCAAACCCCAACCAGCTCTGCAGCTGTGGGGCGTCGTGCAGCGCGCAGCAGACCGCGACCTGCAACTGCACCACCTCCACCTGCGCGAGCACGCTGTGCGCCAAGGGCTGCCTCGATCAGGACGGCGCGGTGGCGGCGGTCAAGGCGCTCAAGCAGAAGGGCATTCGCACCATCATCGTCGGCTTCGGCGCGGACCTGGTGGGCGGCGCGGGCCCGGTGGTGCTCAACGCGATGGCCAAGGAAGGCGGCTTCCCCCGCGAGTGCCAGATGGGCACCGACGCGGAGTGCGGCGGCGCCCCCGGGAGCTGCAACACCGCCACCAAGCAGTGCTCGACCTCGTTCTTCCAGGCCGCCAACGGCGCCGAGCTCGCGGCAGCGCTGCGGAAGATCTCCGAGTCGTTCCAGGGTGACCCGTGCGTCTTCGCGCTGTCGTCGAAGCCGTCTGACCCGCGCTACCTCTCGGTGGTCATCGACAACCAGAGCGTCGCGGCCGGCCCCACCACCTACTCGTACGACTACAACGCCAACAAGGTCACCTTCGTCGCCGACCTCTGCACGCGGCTGACGACGTCGACCACGCAGAACCCGGTGAACGTCGAGTTCCGCATCGTCGAGCGCTTCTAAAAGGTCAGCACCCGCGCGCCCTCGGTCAGCCGCCAGATCTGCGGCAGGCCGAGCACCTCGTCGAGCACCCCGGCCTTCTCCAACTCGTTCGCCGACAAGCCGCACAGCTTGACGGTGGTGTCGCAGGCGAAGGCGCGCGCCCCCAGCCCCCGGGCGTCGTGGATCATGCGCGCCGGGTTGGGGGCGCCCAGGCCCTCACCGCGCGTCGACTCGGCTCGCTCACGATCGGTCAGCGGCTTGCCGAAGGTGCCGTTGGCCAGCGAGCGCAGGGCCTCGAAGGCGAAGACGAAGACCACCTCGTCCCCGAAGGCCGCGGCGGTGATGCCCATCGAGGCGACCTGCCAGGCGGCCTCGTACCCTGCACTGTTCACGAAGAAGACGACGCGTCCGGACACGAGAGCCACTGTAGCAGCGTGGTCCTGCGTTAGACTGCCCGCCACTCGGCGCCGGTCTTCGGCCACCCGGCGCGAGTCTTCTGGAGATGTGCATGCCCTCGAGATCTTCCCGCCTCAGCGTCGCCGCGGTGACGCTCCTTTCCCTGGTGGTGTCGGCGTCGGTGGTGAAGTTCGAAACCATCGACGACATGGCGCGCCGGGTGCCGGTCATCGTGCGTGGGCGGGTGCTCCGCTCCGTCGCCGGGTGGGACGAGCAGAAGCGCCGCATCTGGACGTGGACCGAGGTCGCCGTCACCGAGTCGATCAAGGGCGAGACGGGCGGCATCGTGCTGGTCAAGCAGCCCGGCGGGGAGGTCGCGGACATCGGTCAGGCGGTGGCCGGCGTCGCCACCTTCCGCGAGGGTGAAGACTGCGTGCTGTTTCTGCAGCCGTCGCCCGAAGAGCCGACCGCCTACCGCACCGCCAACCTCGCCGCCGGCAAGGTGACCATCACCGAGTGGAGGGGACAGCCTGCGGTGGTGCGGAACACCGACGGCCTGGCCTTTGCGGTGCCCAACGGCCAGAAGGTCGCGAAGGTGACGTCGCCGGAGTTCCTCGGCACGCCCGACGCCTTCGTCGCCCACCTGCGCGCGATCGCCGGGGGTGCGAAGTGAACGCCCGCGCTCTCGCCTGCAGTCTGGCCCTCGTCACGTCCGGGCTCGCGGTGGCCGACCCGAGCGGCAACAAGTGGTTCTTCCCCGCGTGCACTAACAACACGTGCCCCAACGTGTACGACGCCAACATGGCGCCGCTGCCCAACAAGCAGTGCGTCAACAACGTGTGCGTGCCGAACTTCACCGTCGCCACGTCGGTCGACAACGGCGGCGGCATGACCATCAAGGGCGGCGTCTCGTACGCCGGCATGGCGACGCGCGTGCAGAGCGCCTTCGCCGCGTGGACCGCGCAGCGCGTGGGCTGCAACACCACGTGGAACTCGGTGTACGGCGGCACCTTCACCGACCCCGGGGTGGCGGCGATCGATCGGCTCGATCGCAAGAACCGGGTGATGTGGATGACCGCCGCGCAGTGGCCGCACATGACCGAGCTGGCGCTGACCACCACTACCTACTTCACCACCAGCCACGAGATCTTCGACGGCGACATGGAGATCAACAACGATCTCAACGGCGCCCCCGAGGTGTGGTCGACCACCGGCGCGCCGGGCTCGTACGACATCGACTCGGTGCTGATTCACGAGGCCGGCCACTTCCTCGGGCTCAACCACACCAACGGCGTCTCGACCGCGGTGATGTACCCCTTCGTGCCCACCGGCTCGACGAAGCGCGTGCTGACGCCGACCGACGAGAACGACGTGTGCGCGGTGTACCCCGGCGGCACGGGCGGTCAGGGCACCACCTGCACCACCTCGAGCCAGTGCAGCGGCGGCCGGGTCTGTGAAGCGGTGAGCGGCGGCAGCTCGAAGATCTGCACCCAGGACTGCGCGTCGGCCGGCGCCGCGGGCTGCCCCACCGGCTACACCTGCCAGGCGTCGACGGCGGGCTTCGCGTGTCTCCCGCAGATCGGCACGCCCGATCAGTGCCGCTTCTGTCAGCTCGGCAGCGAGTGCAGCTCCGGGTTGTGTCTGCGCTTCGACACCGGCGTGACGTTCTGCAGCCTGACCTGCACCGACAACGCACAGTGCGGCCCGAACTACACCTGCCAGATGCCCGACGGGTTCTGCGTGCCGAACGCCAACACCTGCACCAACCAGTGCACGAGCGCGACCGACTGCGCGACGGGCTACACCTGCACCGGCGGCACCTGCACCCCGCGCGGAGATCCCGGCGATCCGTGCACCGTCTCGCTGGTGTGCAAGACGTGTGGCGTCTGCACCCGCGAGAGCGCGACCACGGCGACCTCGTACTGCCGCTCGTGCTGCGCGACGACGGGGGCGGGCTTCTGCGCGGGCTGCCCCAACACCGCGTGCGGCGCCGGCAACACCTGCGCGCAGCTGACGACGGGCAACTCGAGCGTCTGCCTGCCCGGCGCGAGCGCCCCGGGGACCTGCCAGGCGTGCAACAACGGGCAGTGCGCCGAGGGGCTGCTGTGCGTGGCGGGTCGCTGCCGGTCGCCGTGCAACCCCGCCTCCCCGGGCACCTGTCAGGCCTGCACCTCGAGCGGGGCGTGCGCCTGCCCTGATGAGATCGCCGGGGTGGGCGAGTCCTGCGGCGTGGTGAACAACACGCTCTCGGCCTGCGGGCCCGGGCTGGCGTGCGTGGGCGCCTCTCCGGTCTGCCGCACGCGCTGTGACGGCACGGCGGGCTCGTGCCCGACGGGGCAGGTCTGCCAGCTCATGAACGGCCTCAACGTCTGCGTGCCCGGCGCGGAGGGCAACAAGTGTGCGCCCACCACCAACACCGGCGCGTGCAACCCGGGCCTCACCGCGTACCTCGGCCGCTGCTACGAGCCCTGCAACGTCAACCTCGGAACGGCGTGCTCGAGCTGCGTGCAGTCGTCGGCGAACGGCGCGGGCGTGTGCGGCTGCCCGGATCAGATCAGCGCCGCCAACGAGCCGTGCGGGACCCAGCCCGACGTGCGCGCCTGTCAGACCGGCGCGAAGTGCATCAACGGCTCGTGCCGCACGCCCTGCGACCTGCAGCTCGGGCCGACCTGCCCCGACCTCACCGAGTGCCGCGAGTACACGGTCGGCCAGTTCTACTGCCAGGACCAGATCGCCACGGGCGGCAGCGGCGGTGGCGGCAGCGGCGGTGGCAGCAGCGGCGGCGGCAGCGGGCGCACCGGAGGCAGCGGCGGAAGCTCAGCCACCGGCGGCGGCGGCGGCGGCGGAACCACCGACCTGGGCTGCGGCTGCGGCGCGTCCGGAGGCCCGCTGGGCGCGCTGGTGTTCGGCCTGCTGATGCTGGCTCGCCGGCGGCAGGGCTGACCGCGACTCAGAGCGGATCGTCGGACTGAGGCTGCTGCGGCTCGCTGGGCCGCGGCTTGACGGCATCGCCTGCGCGCGCAGGGGGCTCACGACGCTCGGGCGTGAGATCCTTCGCGACCTGCGCCGAGATCGCCGCGACCATCTGCTTGATGCGCTCGGCGAAGAGGTTGGCGTTCTTGCGCACCTCGAACGGATCGAGGTGCGGCAGCCCGGCGCTCAGATCATCGGAGTAGAAACGGCGGTGGTACAGCTCGCCGCCCTTCACGCGGAACATGCGCGCGAAGCCCACCAGGTAGGCGCCCGCCTTGCCCTTCTCGCTGCGCATGCCGTACTCCTCGACGACGATCTCCACCACGGTGTCGGCGCCCAGCGCGGCGAGCCGCTCGTAGTCGGGGGCGTTGGCCGGCACTTCCTGCACCAGGAAGCTCTCGAGCACGCGGGCCACCTCGACCGGCTGCACCACTTCGCTCCAGGGCGGCTGGTTGGGCAGCAGCGCCAGGGTGTTCGAGCGCAGCGAATCGGCGATCTCGAACCGGCTGATGGTGCGGTTGACGAGCTCGGGCTCGGAGGAGCCCTTCTTCTTCTCGAACGAGCCGACGGCCAGCGCGTTGCCCAGACGCCGATCGCCTTCCTTGTCGTCGAGCCGCTTGAGCCGATCGCGGTACGAGCCGTCGTTGCGGAAGACGTTCGACTTCGGGCCGGCCTCGTCTTCGATGCGGGCGATGAAGGCGACCAGCCGGGTGTCGTCGAGGGCCGACGCCGAGAGAGGCGCGTGGGCACAACCAGCCAGCGCAGCGAGCAGCACGACGAGGTGGCGCATGAGGTCGGGTCTACCCCGAACTCTCTGGACCGGCGAATCTGATTCCGCTACGAGGCGACACCTTTCAACGACTTGCGAGGGGGAGATTCCCACATGAAGACGCTTCGTACTGCCGCCACCGTCGCCGCGCTGGGCCTGTCTGTCACCCTGCTGGGATGCCCCGAGAAGAAGGTCGAGCCGCCTCCGGCGCCGAAGCCGGCCGAGGTGAAGCCGGTGGTGCAGGCGCCTCCCCCGCCCGCCCCTGAGCCGCGCGCCGACAAGGAGTGCGCCGCGCCGATCGATCCGGGTCCCGTCACCGAGCTGAAGTTCGGCGAGCGCGTCGCCAAGCAGACCGGCGCCCGCCTGACGTTCACCGACAAGGATACCGACGGCGCGCTCACGTTCGGCGTGCTCGGTCCCGTGAACGAAGACTCGGGCCTCAACATCCTGGCGATCCGCAAGTACGTGAAGTTCTTCCAGGACGAGAAGGCCGACGCGATCGTCGTCACCGGCGACGTGGGCGAAGTGGCCGGCGGCATCGGGCGCGTGCTCGAAGAGCTCGGCGGCTCGAAGCTGCCGGTGTTCGTGATCATCGGCAACCGCGAGTGCCGCGCCGAGTACACCGACGGGCTGAACGCCGCGAAGGCGAAGGCGCCGAACATCGTGAACCTCAACGAGGTGCGCGTGATCGAGTTCCCCGAGCTGACGCTGGTCTCGCTGCCCGGCTACCACGACCCGAACTACATCACCTGCAAGACGGGCTGCCAGTACGTGAAGTCGACCGTCGCCGAGGTGGTGCGCGTCGCGAAGGAAGCGAAGACCCCGGTGGCGCTGGTCGCCCACGGCCCGCCGCACGGCAACGGCAACCAGGCGCTCGACTTCGCGGGCGCGGGCGGCAACGTCGGTGACCCGGCGATCACCGCGGCCATCACCGAGGGCAACATCGCCTTCGGCCTGTTCTCGAACATCAAGGAGGCCGGCGGCCGCGCGACGAAGGACGCCGACGGCACCCAGCTCGCGAAGGAAGGCGAGGCCTCGAAGACGCTGTTCCTGAACCCGGGCCCCGCGGACACCATGGGCTGGGACATGAACGACAGCACCAAGTCGGTCGGCATGGCCGCGATCTTCACGCTCAAGGAAGGCCAGGGCTCGTTCAAGATGCTGCGCCTGAAGCCCCCCACGGCCGCCGAGAAGGCGGAGGCGAAGAAGTTCGAGCCGCCCGCCCGTGAGGAGAAGGCTCAGTAAAGCGATGCCGCCCCGCGGAGCCCGGCGTCGCCTCGGCGACTTGCTGATCGAAGCGGGGCTGCTCACCGAGCAGCAGCTCAAGGCCGCGCTCAACGAGCAACGCAAGTGGGGCGGTCGACTCGGCCGCACGGTGGTGGAGCTGGGCTTCGTCACCGAGACGGCGATCGGCCAGATGTTGGCCCGACAGCTCGAGCTCCCGTCGATCGACCTCGACACCGCCCCGCTGCCGGAAGACGCGCCGAAGTGGCTGCGGCTCGACCTGTGCGAGCGCTATGGCGTGTTCCCGGTGGCGACCAATCCCTCGGTGCGCACCATCTCGGTCGCGACGTCTGACCCGACGAACCTCGAGCACCTGCAGGCGATCGAGTTCGCGACCAACCAGAAAGTGACGCCCATCGTCGCCACGGCGTCGGCGATCGAGCGGGCGATTCGGAAGTACTACTTCGGGGAGGCGCCTCCGTCAGCGCCCCGCCCGGCCGCCGCGCCCCCCGAGAAGCCGGCCGAGAAGCCCGTGCCCCACCCGTCGGTGTCGAGCACCAGCTTCGAGCTCGACGAGCTGCTGGGCGAGCCGCGCCCCACCGGGGAGCACGCGGTCCTGCACATTCCGATCAGCACGCCGACGCCGGCGCCCCTGACCGCGCAGGCGATGAGCAACGCGCTCGAGGTCAGCCTGCGGCGGGAGATCGCCGTGCTGCGCGAGAAGATCGACGCCCTCGAGGAGCTCAACGGCTCGCAGGTGCGGGCGCTGCGCGTGCTGCTCGAGCTGCTGATCGAGTCGGGCCTCGTCACCCGCGACGAGTACCTCGAGAAGCTGCACGCCCCGGAGTAGCCGGGCCCTTCAGATCATCTCGGACTTGCGCCGCACGTCGGCCTGCTTGCGCGCGTCGACCAGCACCGACACGTGCTCGAGCACCTGCGGGTGGCTGAGGATCAACAGGTCGAAGTCCTGCTTGGGGAGCCGCAGCAGTGAGGTGTGGCGCGTCGCGCGCACCGAGGCCGACGCGGGGCTGCGGGTGAGCAACGACATCTCGCCGAAGACTTCGCCTTCCTTGAGGGTCGCGATGCGGGTGCCACCGGCGTCGACCTCCACTTCGCCCGAGAGCACGAGGTAGAGCCCGTCGCTCGACTGGCCTTCCTTCACCAGCACGTCGCCCTTGTTCACGTCGCGCGCGCGGAACTTCTGCACCAGGTCGCGGCGATCGTTGCGGTTGAAGGGGGCGAAGAGCGGCGCGTTGTTCATCAGGTTCGACAGCATGCGCTGCCGACAGAACTTCTTGAGCGCGGTGGAGACCGAGGGGTGCGCGGCCGAGAGCTCCTTCAAGATCTCGGCGGAGATCGCGAGCACCTGCGTGTCTTCGGACGCGGCCTCGACCGACGCGCTGCGAGGGGCTTCGGACAGGAGCGCCATCTCGCCAAAGAAGCTGCCTTCTTCGAGAGTGGCGATGTCTCGGCGCACGCCCTGGTCGGTCCGGAACACCTGCGCCCGACCACCGCAGATCACGTAGAACGCATCGGCCTTGTCGCCCTGCTCGAAGACGAGCTGGCCCTGCTCGAAGCGCTGGAGCGGGCACTTCTCGAAGAGCGCGATGAAGGCGTCCTCCGGGAGATCGGAGAAGAGCGGGATCTTCGGCAGCGCGCCGGGGTCGGTGCGCGGATCGTCCGGGGCCTCCATGGCCTCTTCGACGTGGGCGGGCGTGGGCTGCGCGGCGGCCGCTTCGACCGCGTGGAGCAGCGAGTCCCCTTCGAGATCGAGCTCGGTGAAGCTCGCGCTCTTGCCGACCGAGGGCTCCGCGGAGGCGGCGGGCACCGGCGCGTCGGGGTCGAACTTCATGAACGCCTCGAGGCTGCGCTCGAGGTCGGTCGACGGCTCGGACTGCATCGGCGGCAGCGGCGTGGAGGACGCGCTGGCGGTGGTGGCGTCGGGGCGCGGCGAGGCTGGTGTGAAGGCTGGGGGAATCCAGATGCGGCTGGAAGACGGCGAGCTCTGGGGGACGGTGGGCTCGGTCTTGCGCGGCTTGAGGCCGGGCGGCAGTGCACCTTCCGCTGGGGGAGGCGCGACGACCTCGCCGCCGAGTGCAGGGGCGATCGAGGGAGGAACCGTGCCAGCGTCACCGACCGGAGGAGGAAGCGCGGACGCGTGGTGCGCAGTGGCCGAGCGCTCAGCCGCTGCGCGCAGCGCGGCGGCATTCTCCGCAGCCGCCAGTTCGGCGCGCCCTGAGGCTGCGCGTTCGGTGGCGGCGCTTTCGGCGGCAGCACGCTCGGCGGCAGCACGCTCGGCAGCGGCACGCAGCACGGCGGCGTTCTCTGCAGCCACGAGTTCAGCGCGCTCGGCGGCAGCGCGTTCGGCAGCGGCACCCAGCGCGGCGGCGTTCTCCGCAGCAGCGCGTTCGGCGCGTTCGGCAGCGGCGCGTTCGGCAGCGGCACGTTCGGCAGCGGCACGTTCGGCAGCGGCACGTTCGGCAGCGGCACGTTCGGC
>Ga0208755_100029_pt1 | contig 147738 bp, 113 predicted proteins | sample LakWasMet57_HOW8_2_FD_183891 | JGI IMG/M metagenome (GOLD analysis project Ga0208755, IMG submission 183891) | Freshwater sediment methanotrophic microbial communities from Lake Washington under simulated oxygen tension - Sediment Metagenome... | ecosystem: Environmental > Aquatic > Freshwater... | reverse complement strand
CTAAGTACATAAGTTTATAGTAATGACAAATATAACCTAAAAATCTAAAATAACTAAAAAAAGTGCTGGAATTTGTTAAAATTCCATTTCAACCAAAACCGGACAGTGATCACTATGCATGGCATCTGGTAAAATAACAGCTCTTTTGAGGTGTTTGTCAAGGTGATTAGCCACTAAATTATAATCAATTCGCCAACCTAAATTCTTTCCTCTAGACCCAGCTCTGTAGCTCCACCAACTGTATTGATGAGGTTCCTGATTAAAATACCTAAATGAGTCGATAAAACCAGACTGAATAAATTGCTCCATCCACTCCCTTTCTTCGGGCAAAAACCCAGAAGTATTAGCATTTGATTTGGGATTATGAATATCTATTGGTTTGTGACAAATATTATAATCGCCACAAAGCACCAAATTGGGGATTTTAGTTTTTAAATCGTTAATATACTCTTGAAAATCAGCTAACCATTGCATTTTAAATGCCTGACGATCGTCGCCACTACTGCCGCTAGGATGGTAAACGCTCATTACTGAACATTGCTCGAAATCTAAACGAAGAATTCGTCCTTCAAAATCATATTTCTCTATTCCACAGCCATACTCCACATGCTTTGGCTTTAGTTTAGAAAAAATAGCCACTCCACTATACCCTTTTTTTTGTGCCGAATACCAATATAAATGATACCCTAAATCCTCAAATGCCTTAACATCCACTTGATCTGGAGTGGCTTTTGTTTCTTGTAAGCACAATACATCTGGATTAGCCGCTTTTAGCCACCCAACCAAATCTTTATTCATGGCGGCACGAATGCCATTAACGTTGTATGTTATTATTCTCATCTAAAATCATTTTAAGGTTTAAAAATACAATTTCTATATTTATAAACCGTTATAAGCATGGTGAGTTTTAGGTTAATTTTTATAACAATATTTTTGTGTGGGTGTTTAATCCAGACACAAGCCCAAACGAACCTAAAACAAAAATATTATTTTGTAAAATCTGATACACTTTATCTTGATAGCTTAAGTTTAATCCCTGGTACAATTAACATAACTGCAAAAAACACCGCATTAGATACATCTACCTACAAAATAAACTACCCATTAAAAGCCATTATTTTTAAGGTAAAGCCAAACGATCCTGTTTTTGTGAGTTACAAAAGTTTTCCTTACAATTTTGAGAAATCATATTACCATCAAAGCACTTCACAGCTTACAAAAGATTTATCTCTGCCTATAAATCCATTAACATTAGCCTTTGCTGGATCTGCTCCTGCCAACGAGTCTTTTGTTTCTGACGGATTAAATAAAAACGGAAGTATCAGCAGAGGTATTAGTTTTGGTAACAATCAAGATGTGGTAGTAAACTCCAGTTTAAATTTACAAGTAAGTGGTAAACTAACCCAAGAAGTTGATTTACTTCTTGCAGCTACAGATGATAATATTCCTTTTCAGGCTGATGGAACAACGGCTCAGCTACAAGAATTTGATAAAGTATTTGTGCAACTTTCCAATAAGAGTTCGAAATTAATTGTGGGTGATTTTCAGCTACAGCGGCCAAACAGTTACTTCATGAATTTTTATAAACGATCGCAAGGTGCCTATTTTGCAAACAACTACAATGATACGATGAATAAAAAGCCGGTTGTTTTTAAAACGCAGGTAAGTGGCGCAGTAAGTAAAGGAAAATTTGCAAGAAATATTATTCAGGGTGTAGAAAACAACCAAGGTCCATACCGATTAAGAGGCGCCGATAACGAACAATTTATAATTGTACTATCTGGAACCGAACGAATTTATATTGATGGAAGGCTTTTGCAACGAGGACAAGAAAATGATTATATTATTGATTATAATACAGCGGAATTAACATTTACGGCTAAACAAATTATTACTAAAGACAAGCGTATTATTGCTGAGTTTCAATATGCGGAAAGAAATTACGCGCGTTCGCTCTATTTTTTTAGTGAAGAAATTGAATCGGAGAAACTAAAAGTGCGTTTCAATTTTTTTGGAGAACAAGACAACAAAAATAAAACCCTACAACAATCATTAACAGAAGCACAAAAACTAACAATGTTTAACGTGGGCGACACCTTAAATAAGGCAGTGACAAGCGGAGCAGAATTAGTAGAGTTTAATACTAGTGATGTGTTTTATTGGAAAAAAGATTCCACAGTGGCCTCTGTTACCTATCCAGGTATTTATGTGTATTCAACTAATGCCGATAGTGCAAAATATCGAGTTAAATATAGTTACGTTGGCGAAAACAATGGTTTTTATATTCAAGTATCAACAACTGCTAATGGTAAAGTTTATAGATGGGTAGCTCCCGTTGGTGGCGTTTTACAAGGAAATTACGAGCCACTGATTCCATTAGTGACTCCAAAGAAAAAACAAATGTTTACCACTGGAATAAACTATCAATTTAATAAAAATCATGATTTAGACATTGAAGGCGTATATACAAAAAATGACATTAACACTTTCAGTAGGTTTAATTCGGAAAACGATGATGGGTATGGAATTAAAATAAACAGCAATAATCAAAGCGTTATAAAAAATGATTTAGAAAAAAAACAATCCTTAAATGCCATTTATAATTTAGGATACGAATACGTACAGCAATTTTTTAATCCTATTGAAAGATACAGAGCAATTGAATTTGAAAGAGATTGGAATCGTCCAACATCTGCGCCCATAAATACCGACCAGCACGTAGGCTTTGCTCAAGTAGGGATTCAAAAAAATAATAAATTAAAATTATTGTATTGCATTAACTTTTTTGAAGAAGGCCTTTTTTATAAAGGATTAAAGCATAGCGTAAATAGTTTTTACAATACAAAAACTAACAGTATCAATTATAACGGCTCCTATTTAACTAGTAATTACAATTCCCAGTTGAGCAATTTTTACCGTCACAAAACATCGTTTTCTCAATCTTTTTGGAAACTCAAATTAAATTACTTGGATGAGTTTGAACAAAACGAATTCAGAAAAATTACGTCAGATAGTTTATTACCTCGTAGTTATCAGTTTTGGGAATGGGAAGGAAACATTACCAATAAAGACACTAGCGGAAATTTATACAAAATATTTTATCGTGAGCGAAGAGATAAACAAGCCTATGGATCAATTTTAAAAGACTCAACCTATGCTCAAAACACGGGGTTTTCGGCTAATATCAATAGCGTTCGCAATCATCCTTTTTCGGTTGTGTTTACTTATCGTGAACTTCACTTAAAAAATGCAAACCCGCTATATTTAAAACCAGATAATACCTTATTAAGTCGTATTGAATATTCACCTCGTTTAATGAAAGGCTTTATTAGTTCTAGTATATTTTACGAAACAGGATATGGTTTAGAAAATAAAAAAGAATACTACTATTTATTAGTGGCTGCGGGCCAAGGAACATATGCTTGGAAAGATTATAATGATAACGGTATTAAAGAATTAAATGAATTTGAAATTGCTCAATTTGCCGATCAAGCTTTATACATCAGGGTTTATACCCCAACTAATCAATATGTAAAAGCTTTACACGATCAATTTAGTTTTTCATTAAATCTTAGGCCATCTGTTTTTTTGAAAGATAGCACTGGTAAAGCACTAAAATTTATTAGCCGTTTTGCTACCCAAACTGTTTATAGAGTAGATAAAAAATCAAACGACAATGGGCAATTATTTACATTTAATCCTATTGATATAAGTCTGAATGATTCACTTTTAACGGCATTAAATTATTCATTCCGACAAAGTTTATTTTTCAATCAAAGTGCAGCTGTGTTTGGGACAGATTACACTTATCAAAATAATTTAGGGAAACAATTACTAACTAATGGCTTTGAAACTCGCGGTAACACAACCCATGAATGGAAATGGAGATGGAATGTAACAAGGGCTTGGAGTTTAAATAGTGTTAATGTTTACGGAGTAAAACAAGCTGAATCAGGTTTTTTCTCAACTCGTAATTACAAAATAGAATCTTATGATTTAGAACAGAAATTAAGTTACCAACCTAACACAGCCTTTAGAATTAGTGTACTATATAAACATAATAAAAAACAAAATATTATCATTGAAGGTTTTCAGAAAGCAGAGTTAAATGATATTGGATTGGAATTAAAATACAATCAAGTTGAAAAAGGCAGTTTAACGGGTAAAGCTGATTTTATTAATATTACTTACAATGATTTGGAAAATACACCAGTTGCTTATGAAATGTTAAATGCACTAAAAACAGGCTATAATTACACGTGGGAATTAAGCTACCAGCGTAACTTAACCAGCAACGTTCAAATAAGTATTAACTACAATGGCCGAAAATCTCCCGATAGTAAAATTATAAATATTGGTGGAGCTCAAGTAAGAGCCTTTTTTTAAGTTTAGTATATTTGTATCCATTATGTATAAATCACTCATTATTATCTTAGCTATCTTGTTTTGCTCCTGTGATCAAGTTTTAAATTCTATTGCAAAAGAGGCGGCAACTGAATCAAGAAATAAAGATTCCATGCAATTTTCATATAACGAAAAACCAATTGCCACTGATAAGCTTGATGTTGTTGAACGTAAAAAAATAGGTCAAGATAGTTTTTACTTAGTAAGGTCATATTTTTTAAGTGGAGAGAAATATTATGATTCGTGGTATAAAAATGATATGCCTCACGGATTAACTGTTTTTTATTTTCCTTCCAAAAAAATACAATATACATTAGAATATAAAAATGGATTAGCATTCTCACTGATTAATAGTTTTGATGAAAAAGGTGAAAAAAATGATGGAGGCAATCTAAAAAATGGAACAGGAACATTAAAAATTTATCATCCCATCACGGGAAATTTAATTTATCATACTATCTATAAAGATGGACTACGTCATGGAAAATACCTTTCTTATTATTCTGATGGAAAAAAACAAGATGAAATGACCTTTAAAAACGATACAGTTATGGGGCCGTATGTTGGCTATTTTCATTCAGGGCAAATTATGAGAAAAGGTAATTTAAATTTATCAATTTCCACAGGTGTTCAAGAAGAATTTTATGAAGGCGGAAAACAAAAAAAATACGATAAATGGGAAAATGGAATTCAAAAAAAATACAAAGAATATGACGAAAATGGCTATTTAGTAAATGAAAAAGAAACCATCGATCATAAATTAATAGGCACCAAATATTACTACAATAATGAAGGCGTTATGCTTTCAAAAGGACAAACTTATAATGATAAAAAACACGGTATTTACGAGTATTATTACTCAAACGGGAAAAAGAAATCTCATGAATTATACCGTAGTGATACTATTTTAACAGAAACGGTGTGGTACGAAAACGGTAAGATAAGTGCTGAAAGTGTTTATAAAGATGGCTTAAAAACAGGTGTTTATAAAGAATATTATCCAACTGGTAAAATTAAATTAGAACAAACGTATGTAGCAGGTATTAAAGAAGGGCCTTACAAAAGTTATTTTAACAACGGGAACGTTTACAATATTGGTAACTTTAAAGATGATGAACTAATTGGTGAATTAAAATTTTATTCAGAAAACGGAAAATTAAAAGGTGTAAAACAATACAAATAATAAAAGTCTTGCTTCTATTTCGTTAAAACTAATTTTTCTGATATAAAAATTTCGTTATTATATATAACTTTAAAAAAATAAATTCCTTTGCAAAGTGTTGTTAAATTAATGGCTTGACTACCTGGCAACTTTAAAATTTTATTTCCTAACATATCATATATTTCCACATTACAATTTTTTTCATTAAAGTTCATTACGGAAACTATTCCTTCTGATGGATTTGGATACAAAACCAGCAAATGATCTTTTAATTCTATTTCATTTATAGCTACATCATTGCCTTCAATTACTGGGCACAACGTAAAATCTGATAATGCAAATGTATATTGAGGCTGTTGTCCTCCAACAAAAATAGGAAATGGCATGGGTACTCCTGGAATAAGTGACGAATTTACATAATCTGTATTTTGAGCTACAATTTGAAAACTAGAACCAGAAACTGCGGTTAACGGAATTGCTATTTGTAGGGCTTGTGTAGCCATGCAATTAATGTCTACTGGCTCAAATGTACAACCATTTATAGCTGGAAAATAGCCATCAAAAGAAATGTCAGCCGAAATTATTTCTGACTGCATTTTATCTTCGATATTTATGTAAAAGGTGTCTCCAGGTAAAACGTATAACCCATAACAGTTTTTTACTGCTCCGCATAACAAATAATCTTGCTGCGTTAACTCACAAAAAGTAACCGCTGATTTACACTTATTATACAAAACGTAATGTTCGCCCTTTGGAGGTAAGGTGTTTAACTCCGAGTTTTGCGAAAAACATATAGTTGAAATCCCTGCGAAAAATATAAAGAATAGCTTCATAACAAAATGGCTTGGTGGGGATAAGATAAAGATACAATTTTATTTGAAAAAATTATCATTTCTATTATTATTAAAGTATTTATCTTTACTCCCATGTTTACAGGAATTATAGAAGGCCTCTCAAAAGTAGAAGCTATTGAAAAAGACAATACAAATGTTCACTTTACGTTCAGCTGTGCTTTTACTCATGAATTAAAAATAGATCAAAGCGTTGCTCATAGTGGCGTGTGTTTAACGGTTGTAAAAATAAACGGCAATCAATACATGGTTACGGCTATTGACGAAACGTTACAAAAAACCAATTTAGGAACTTTAAAAGTAGGCGATTATGTAAACCTAGAACGTTGCATGCCTGCTAATGGAAGATTTGATGGACATATCGTTCAAGGACATGTGGACCAAACAGGGGTTGTTACTTCTATTATTGATAATCAAGGTAGTTGGACATATACCATAAAATACAATCATCAATTAGGAAACGTGACTGTAGAAAAAGGAAGTATCACTATTAATGGAACAAGCTTAACGGTGGTAGATTCAAAGGATGATTCCTTTTCTGTTTGCATTATTCCATATACATATGAAAACACTGTATTTAAACATTTAAAAGTAAACGATGTTGTTAATTTAGAATTTGACATTGTAGGCAAATATGTAGCGCGACTTTTAGCTAAAAAATAAGCACAACATTTAGCAAACACAGATTCGTATATTCGTACTTAATTCGTAATAGCTCATGCAACAAAAAGTAGATTTCTTAATTATAGGTAGCGGCATTGCTGGTTTAAGTTATGCGCTTAAAGTAGCAGAGCATGGTTCTGTTTATATTGTTACCAAAAGCAACGAAGACGAATCGAATACAAAATACGCACAAGGTGGTATTGCTGCTGTATGGCATGATAAAGACACCATTGAAAAACATATTCAAGATACCTTAATTGCAGGTGCAGGTTTATGCGATGAAGAGACCGTAAGAATTGTAGTAGCTGAAGGAACAGAACGTGTGAGAGAGTTAATTGAACTAGGCGCCAACTTTGATAAAAATAAAGAAGGCTCTTATGACTTAGCTAAAGAAGGCGGACACTCGGAGCATCGTATTTTACATTATAAGGATATTACAGGTTACGAAATTGAACGCGCATTAATTGCACAAATTCGTAAACATAAAAACATTACAGTACTAGATCATCACTATGCCATTGATATTATTACTCAGCATCATTTAGGCGAAGTGGTGACTTCTCATTCCGAAAACATACAATGCTTTGGTGCTTATATTTTGAATACAAAAACTCAAAAAATAGACACTGTTCTTTCTAAAATTACACTAATGGCTACTGGTGGTGCTGGGCACGTGTATGCTACAACCACCAATCCAACTATTGCTACAGGCGATGGTATTGCCATGGTTTACCGCGCCAAAGGCAGAGTACGTGATATGGAATTTGTGCAATTCCATCCTACGTCTTTATATAATCCAGGAGAACATCCTAGCTTTTTAATTACTGAGGCTATCCGCGGGTTTGGCGCTGTATTAAAAACCATGGATGGCAAAGAGTTTATGCAAAAATATGACGAGCGTTTATCTTTAGCGCCACGAGATATTGTTGCCAGAGCCATTGATAATGAGCTAAAAACACGAGGGGAAGATTTTGTGTATTTAGATTGTAGACATATTGATAGAAAAGCCTTTATAGAACATTTTCCAAACATTTACGAAAAGTGCATGAAATTGGGCATCGACCCATTTGTAAAAATGATTCCAGTAGTGCCAGCCATGCATTATTTATGTGGTGGAATTTTAGTGAATAAGGAAGGGCAATCAACATTAGCTAACTTATTTGCAGTAGGTGAATGTGCTTGCACTGGCTTGCATGGCGCTAATCGCTTAGCGAGTAATTCATTATTGGAAGCAGTTGTTTTTGCTCATCGTGCCGCTAAAAAAGGTATTGATAGCCTTACTCAAGTTTCGTATAAAGAAGGAATTCCTAATTGGGATGCAGAAGGAACAGAACACGCCGAAGAAATGATTTTAATTACCCAATCTCAACGCGAAGTACAGCAAATTATGAGTAATTACGTGGGGATTGTTCGCTCCGAATTGCGCTTACAGCGTGCATTTGACCGTTTAGAGATTTTATATAAAGAAAACGAAGCCCTTTACGAAAAAACCACCGTTACCCAAAAATTATGCGAACTCCGTAACCTAATTTGTATTGGTTATTTGATTATTAAGCATGCTATTAGACGTAAAGAGTCTGTGGGCTTACATTATATGGTGAACTATAAAAAATAAATTTTATAAAACCTATTGCATATAAAAGAAAATTATTACATTTGTAGCCCAAAATGGTAGATGTAGCTCAGTTGGTTAGAGCATCGGTTTGTGGTACCGAGGGTCGAGGGTTCGAGCCCCTTCATTTACCCTTCTTAAAGACTGTCTGAAAAGACGGTCTTTTTTTATTTAAAACGTTTCAATTGATTCCCTTCAAAAGTCCATTCTGCCGTTTCAACTTCAGAAGCTGTTTCCACTAAATCATACCATGGCGAAATAGCAGGTTTGTTTGCATTAATTAATATATGAATGTCCTGCGCTGGCATATAGCTTTGAGCAATCATAAATACTTTTCTGTTGGTTTTAGGATTCACCGCCATATCTACAACAATTACTGCATGACCAGGTGAACCGCCTTTAATAAATACATCACCAATCTGCATTTGAGCCAAAGTAATTTGTTTTAATTCTTTAGTTAAAGAAGCGGTACCTGCATAAGTAAAAACTACATTTAAATATTCTCTAAACGATTGATATGATTCACTTTCTTTAGCTGTTTTTACCCAATTCACATTATTTCCTTTCACTGCGATACGATAGCCGCTTCTCCATTTACTATACATAGCATTAAATCCATTGGTGAAATTAAAATGCAAAGCATCAAACTGTTTGGTTTTATATAAATATTCGGCACGCAAACGCATCACGGCATCCGCACATTGTTGCAAATCTTTATTTCCCACATCATAACTTAAAACAGCGGCCGCTACTTTATTCGATTTTTCTTCACCACTATAGAAATGCACTAAAGTGCCATGTGGCTTTAGAGAACTATTTTGTAAAAAATGAGCAAATGAATTTTTTTCAGATACTATTCTAGTATAATTAGGTGGAGGCGAAAAACGCTCTACAATGGTCGTTCCTGAGGGAGTAACTAAAGTTGATGGCTGTTGTTTACGAAAAGCAAATAAACAAATTAAACATATCACACAGGTTAAAATACCTAGTTTGAAATATGTGTTATTTAGTTTAATATGGTTAGAAATATAAATCGTCTGTTTTTAATCGCAAGTATCTACTTACAGAAAGCGCTGCGCTTAATCCAGAAATTAAAACACCTAACGCTACTATACCGGCAAATAATACTGCCAACAAATTAGGGTCTTGCAACTGTAATAAATCAGGAATATAATTTGTACTCAGCACTAAAAAGCCTGCTAATAAAAACCCTGCTAATAAGCCTGCAATAACACCCTGACGAACACCTTTCAATATAAATGGCATTCGAATAAAGCCCTGCGTAGCTCCAACTAAATACATAGTTCTAATTAAAAAACGTTTGGCATAAATGGATAAGCGAATAGTGTTATTAATTAACGCAATGGCTACTACTAATAACAAACCGCTAAAAATTAAAATATAAATGCTAATTACTTTGGCATTATCATTCACTTGCTTAATCATATCTTTGTGATAAATCACTTCTTTCACAAAATGCTTCTGCATGATTTGTTTTTCGAATCCAGCTAAACTATCAATATTCGCATAATCCGAGTTTAACTTCACATCTAACGATGATAATAAAGGATTGTAACCTAAAAATGTAATAAAATCTTCTCCTAAATCTTTTTGTAATTTTTTAGCAGCTTCATCTTTACTAATATAATCAACCTGCTTGGTAAATGCCGATGAACTAATTTCTTGTTTTAAAATGTCTAACTCCGCTTGAGTTGTTGTATCTTTTAATACAACTTGAAAACCAACATTTTCTTTAATATGATTAGATAATTTTTTAGCATTAATAACCACCAAGCCTAAAAGACCCAACATAAATAATACCAATGCCAAACTAATGACAACAGTAACCGAAGATGTTTTTAATTTTTGAGAAGCAGTTCTATTCGACACGTTTACTATTTTTAATATCTACTAAAAATAAGCAGTATATAAAAACGCAATCGAAATATAAAAATGATTAATTAACAGAACAATGTTTGTAGAAAGAGCCCTATAACAGCAAATCAGGACGACGAATCTTAGTTCTCTCAATAGATTGCTCGTGCCTCCACTCTTCCACTTTTTTGGTGTTTCCGCTCGTTAAAATATCCGGAACCTTCCATCCATTATAATCTGCTGGACGAGTATAAACAGGTGGTGATAATAAATTATCCTGAAAAGAATCTGACAAGGCCGATGTTTCATCATTTAATACGCCAGGAATTAAACGAATAATCCCATCACATAAAACCGCCGCAGGTAGCTCTCCTCCGCTTAATACATAATCTCCAATAGAAATTTCCTTCGTGATAAAATGCTCTCTAATGCGCTCATCAATTCCTTTATAATGCCCACATAACACCATAATATTATCTAAAGTAGATAAATGATTACAAGTGTTTTGTTTTAAGGTTTCTCCATCAGGAGTCATATAAATAATCTCGTCGTAAGTACGCTGTTTCTTTAAATCATTAATGCAATTAGCAATTGGTTCAATCATCATTACCATACCTGCACCGCCGCCAAACGCGTAGTCATCTACTTTTCGGTGAGGTTCAATTCCGTATTCACGCAAATCAATCACATTAACAGTAACCAAGCCTTTTTGAGCCGCGCGTTTTAAAATGCTGTGACTAAAAGGACTTTCTAATAAAGGCGGATGAACCGTAATGATATCAATGTGCATACATTATTTTTTTTCTAATCTTCCCCAAACACCCAATGGTAATTTAACACCGCTTTTTGCATTCAAATACAATTCGCCAATACTTAAATTAGATTTATGTTTTGCAGCAAATGGTTGTAGTAAATTTTCAGGTACTAATGCCGAAAATCCTAAAGAATACGCGTTTAAAATTAACAAGTGTTGTTTAGGGTCAACGATTTCTAAAACACTATCAATCATTTCTAAAATATTATCTTCTAGTTTCCACTTCTCACCATTTGGTCCGTGGCCAAACGCTGGTGGATCTAAAATAATACCTTGATATAAATTACCTCTACGTTGTTCCTTCTTTACAAATTTCAAAGCGTCATCAATCATCCAACGGATATTATCCAAGTTTGATTTTTGCATATTCTCATTAGCCCAATTCACCACTTGCTTAATACTATCTACATGTGTTACATCAGCACCTGCCGCTCTTGCTGCAATACTAGCGCCACCCGTGTAGGCAAATAAATTTAAGAACTTAGGTTTTTCTAAATCTACTAAATAGTCATAGATGACATCCCAATTACAAGCTTGCTCTGGGAATACACCAACATGTTTAAACGATGTTAACCCTAAACGCAAGGTGATTTCAGTTTTACCTAATGGATAATTGATGGTCCATTGATCTGGCATTTTTTTCAAAGCTTTCCATTCTCCACTTGAACTACTTTTAGGTACAAATTTTACATGTGCTTGTTTTTCCCATTCACTATAAGAATAGCGTTTCTTCCAAACTGCTTGTGGTTCGGGACGAATGGTAATGTATTTACCAAAACGTTCTAATTTTTCAAAATCACCACAATCTATTAATTCGTAGTCTTGCCAGTTTGTTGGAGTAAGTAATTGCATGTTGTGAAATTACGAATTACGAATTACGAATTACGAATTTAGCCAATAAGTAGTAAAAAGATGGTTGTTAATAAATGGGTTTAGGATTAAAAATGAACCCAAACTAAAACCTTTATCTTAGGTAATTATTAAAACTATTTTATGCAAAAATTACAATCATCTTTTGTAGCGCTTATTAGTGTATTTTTCTTTTGGGGATTTGTGGCAGCAAGTAATGGAATTTTAATTCCTTTGTTTAAAGATAAATTTACTTTAACTCAATTTCAATCGCAATTAGTGGATTTAGCTTTTTATGCTGCTTATGCCGTTGGTTCTATTATTTACTTTTTTACTTCTCGTGCCATTGGTGACCCAATAAATAAAATAGGTTATAAAAAGGCGTTAATTTTAGGTTTATTAATTTCTGCCGTAGGTTCATTATTTTTTATTCCTGCAGCAAGCTTAAATTCATACCCATTATTATTATGTGCTTTATTTGTGATAGGTTTAGGCTTTGCTTTACAACAAATTGTTGCTAATCCTTTTGTCATAAATTTTGGAGCAAAAGAAACAGGTGCTCAACGTTTAAGCTTAGCTGGAGGAATCAATTCTTTTGGAACAACCATTGGTCCTGTGCTATTAAGCTATGCATTATTTGGAAATATTAATGCTCCCGCAGCAGCTGATAGTAGCTTAGAGGCTGTGAAAATTCCAGCCTTAATTTTATTTGCCTTATTTATTTTATGCGCTAGCATCTTATGGTTTTCAAAATTACCTGAGGTTACTAATTCTGAAAAACTAGATAAAGATTTAGGTGCTTTAAAATATCCACAATTAACCTTAGGGATGATTGCCATCTTTGTGTATGTTGGTGTAGAAGTCACTATACAAAGTAATATGGGCGCGCTTTTAGCAATGCCCGAAATTAAAGGAATTGATCACACAAAAATATCTCACTTCATTTCTTTGTATTGGGGAAGTTTAATGATTGGCCGTTGGACAGGCGCCTTAGCGGTGTTTAATTTTAGTAAGACCGTAAAAATCATCATGCAATTTATTACGCCATTTATTGCGTTTGGCGTAATATATGGTGTTAATTATTTAAGAGGAAGTAACGTAGGTGATTTCTTGTTTTACATTCCTTATATTTTATTGGCTACTTTGATATTTATTTTTTCAGGCGATAATCCAGCGCGCACATTAATGATATTGAGTTTAACCGCTTGTGCGATGATGATTGTTGGTTTAATAAGCACTGGTAATTTAGCATTGTATTCATTTATTAGCGGTGGCTTATTTTGTTCAGTGATGTGGCCATGTATTTTTGCATTAGCCATTAACGGGCTAGGAAAATATACTAATCAGGGTTCCTCATTATTAATCATGATGATTTTGGGAGGCGCTATTATTCCACCATTTCAAGGGTTTTTAGTAGACGTGTTAAATCCACATTTGTCATATATCATTACTGTATTTTGTTTTGCATACTTAGCATGGTATGCAGTTAAAGTAACTTCTATTTTCAAAAAACAAGGTGTTGAATTAGATAATTCCAATTCAAGCGCTGCTCACTAATAAATAAACACACTATGATAGTAACAATAAACGTAAAACTGGTTAACTCACAATTTAATCAGGCCTATGCCGATAAAGATAATGAAGGCGAAGAAACAGAAGACAACATTAAATATTTATGGGAAGATGAATTTGAAGTTCAAGGGAATGTCACTAATTTCAAGGTGATCAATAATACCACTTATTTATTAAACGGTTTGTATCCAAACGACGATGAATTTAGTTTCGAAATTCCTGACATGACAGTTTTAGAATGCACACTAGATAACGGTTCTACGACTTTGTTGCCTTTTTCTAAAAAAGCAATTAGTAAAACCGAAAAAGTTGATACTAAAAAAGGAATGACATTTTATGTACACTTAAAAAGTATTCGCGAAGTTGTTAATCCTATGACGGGTGTTTATATTCTAAAGGATGATTATCCAAAGGAGTTATTAGAACTATATAACGATGAAGAGGAATAAATCACTATTCATAGTATTATTTATTATTTCACTGAGAATTTTTTCTCAGGAACACCTGCCTAGTTTGCCAATAATTCCTTTTCCAAAAGAATGTAAAATTCTCAAGGGAGCTTTTGAGTTAACAGCCGAAACAAAAATTATTGTGGATGCAACCACATCAAAAAACGACATTGAGTTTTTAAATAATTACTTGATGCATCAATACGGATTTAGTTTACAAACCTCTAAATCAATTCCTGCAATAGGCACTTATATACAATTCGAAATTCCCGATTGGGAAGCCGGATTCAAAGAAAATTATCATTTAACAATCGACGAAAAGCACATATCCATTTTAGCGGAAGGGAAAAGTGCTGGAAATTTTTATGCGTTACAAACTTTAATTCAACTATTTTCTACTGAAAAAACTAAAAGCATAAAGTTACCTTGTATACAAATAAAAGATAGTCCTAGATTTGAATGGAGAGGAATGCACCTAGATGTATGTCGTCATTTTTTTTCTGTTTCATTTATTAAACAATACATCGATTTAATGGCCATGTACAAAATGAATACATTTCATTGGCATTTAACGGAAGATCAAGGATGGAGAATTGAAATAAAAAAATACCCAAAACTTACACAAACTGGCGCTTGGCGAAAAGGCACCATGGTTGGTAAATACAGCGATCAAAAATACGATAGCATACCATATGGTGGTTTTTACACCCAAGAACAAATTAAAGAAATAGTAACCTACGCCGCAAAAAAGCATATAACCATTGTTCCAGAAATTGAAATGCCGGGGCATTCAGTAGCCGCTATTTCTTCCTACCCTTGGTTATCCTGCACAGGTAAACAAATAGATGTAGAAAAAGGCTGGGGCGTTTTTGAAGATGTGTACTGCACAAAAGATTCGACGTTTCAATTTTTACAAGATGTATTAGATGAAGTGATGACCTTATTTCCCGGAAAATATATTCATATTGGAGGAGACGAATCTCCAAAAACTAGATGGAAGACTTGCGTTACTTGTCAGGCAAACATCAAAAAAGAAAACTTAAAAGATGAGCATGAACTACAAAGTTATTTCATTAAACGCATTGAAAAATATGTGAATTCAAAAGGGCGACAAATTATTGGTTGGGACGAAATTTTAGAAGGTGGTTTAGCTCCCAATGCCTCAGTGATGAGCTGGCAAGGAATAGAAGGCGGTATAGCAGCCGCTAAACAAAAACACAACGTTGTGATGACGCCTGGTTCACATTGTTACTTTGATCACTATCAAGCTTCGCCAGCAGATGAACCATTAGCAATTGGTGGATATACGCCATTAGAAAAAGTATACGCTTACGAACCAATTCCTTCCACTTTAAATGGAGAAGAACAAAAATATATAATGGGAGCACAAGCAAATTTATGGACAGAATATATATTAAACGAAAAACATGTTGAATATATGGCCATGCCTCGTATGACTGCATTAGCAGAAGTTTTATGGACTCCTAAAGAAAATAAAAATGAAACGGATTTTTTAAATCGTTTACAAACTCATTTTTTATTACTAGATAAATTAGGTGTAAACTATGCCAAAGCCATTTACAAAGTAGAACAAAAAATAAATCCATCTAATAAACCAAAGTGTATAGAATTAGAATTGCAAGCTAATGCTTCATTAGGTAATATATACTACACCACAGATGATAGAGATCCAAAAGAAACATCTAATTTATATAAAACGCCCATCATCATATCAAAAGATATTACCATTAGAGCAGCTCTTTATAAAAACAAAGAATTAAAAGGTAAAATATCCGTAAGAAACTATGTAATTAATAAAGCAACAAATAAATCTATTTCACTAAAAACACCTGCCAATAAATCGTATAGTGGCGATGGAACTTTTACATTAGTAAATGGCGTTATTGGAACATTACCAAGAATTAGCAATCAATGGTTAGGCTGGAATGGCAAAGATTTAGACGCAGTAGTTGATTTAGGAAAAGAAGAAAATATTTCTGAAATAAGTATTGGCTTTTTAAAAGAAGAATTGAGTTGGATTTACTTACCAAAAGACATAGAATATTTTATATCCATGGATGGTAAAAATTTTACCTCTATTGGAAAAATAACGTCAAGCGACATCAGTCAAGAACGTTTTGCAACAATAAAAATTCAGGATAAAAAAGCAAAATATGTGAAAATAATTGCCACAACTTTCGGAGAAATACCAAGTGGAAAACCAGGTGCAGGAGAAAATTCTTGGCTGTTTTGTGATGAAATAATAATTAAATAATATGGATAGTAATAGAAGGAATTTTCTAAAATTTTCGGCTTTGGCAGCAACTTTAGCGGCTTGTAACAGATCCGAAGAAGCGACTGAAATAGTTAAAACAGCTACAAAAGCAACTATTAAGCCCATAGTAATTTCTACTTGGAAATTTGGTGTTGAAGCCAATGCTGAAGCTTGGAAAATTTTATCAGAAAAAGGAAGAGCATTAGATGCCGTGGAAGCTGGTGTCAAAATACCTGAAGCAGATCCAAAAGAACGAAGTGTTGGTTATGGCGGCAGACCAGACAGAGATGGACGAGTAACATTAGATGCTTGTATCATGGATGACTATGCAAACATTGGCTCTGTAGGTTGTTTAGAACATATTAAACATCCCATTTCGGTGGCAAGAGCCGTGATGGAAAAAACACCACATACCATGTTAGTTGGTGAAGGTGCTTTAGATTTTGCGTTATCTCAAGGATTTGTAAAAGAAAATTTATTGGTTAAAGAATCAGAAGAAGAATGGAAAGAGTGGTTGAAAAAAGCAGAGTATAACCCAAAAGCAAATATCGAAAATCATGATACGATTGGTATGGTAGCATTAGACATGAATGGAAATTTATCAGGCGCTTGCACAACGAGTGGCATGGCTTTTAAAATGCATGGGCGCATTGGAGATTCACCAATAATTGGTGCTGGTTTATTTGTAGACAATGAAATAGGAGCTGCAACTGCCACAGGCCATGGAGAAGAAGTGATGCGCATTGTTGGCAGTCATACGGTGGTTGAATTAATGCGCCAAGGTTTTTCGCCCGAAGAAGCGTGTAAAAAAGCAGTAGAAAGAATCATCAGCATTGCTAAAAGAAAAAATAAATCATTGGATGAACTACAAATCGGCTTTATCGCTATCAATAAAAATGGAGAACACGGTGCCTACTGTTTACAAAAAGGGTTTAACTATGCCGTATATTCTCCTGAAATAAATAACCAACTTATTGATGCTAAACACATCATCTAAATATACTTTAGAAATCGCTTGTTTCAATTTAGAATCATGCCTATTAGCTCAACAATCAGGGGCTGACAGAATTGAATTTTGTGCAGATTATTCGGCTGCCGGTGTAACACCGACCCATCATGATATTTTAAAAGCACGAGAAATACTGCACATTCCTTTGCATATTATTATTCGTCCACGCGGAGGAGATTTTGTTTATAGTATGGACGAACTAGAAACCATGAAAAACGATATTCTATTCTGTAAACAAAATCATATCAATGGTGTGGTGTTTGGTGTTTTAACTCAGAATAAAAAAATAGATACTATCGTCAACAAAGAATTAGTTGCATTAGCCGGGAACATGTCTACCACTTTTCACAGAGCAATTGATGAATGCGATAATACGGAAGAAGCCATGAATGATATTATCTCCTTAGGTTTTAAAAGGGTATTGACTTCTGGAGGGAAATCAAATGCATTAGAAGGGATAGACGTTTTAAAGGACTGTCAAAATAAATTTGGAGAAAAAATAACTATCATTCCTGGAGGAGGAATACGTTCTTCAAATATTAGAGAGTTAATTCAACAAACGCAATGCCACGAATATCATTCTGCTGCACTAACACAAACAACTGATATGGTGACAACTGAAGAAGTAAAACAATTAAAAACTATATTAAAATGACCAAACAATGGTTATGTATATTTTTATTCTTTGTTCAACAGTTGATGTCTCAAATGTCAGAAACTACATTGCATGCATCATGGCAGTTTAAACAAAAAGGAAGCGATAAATTTTACAATGCGATTGTTCCAGGAACGGTTCACACAGACTTACTATACAACAAACTCATCAAAGATCCATTTTTAGCAGATAACGAAAAAAATGTGCAATGGATTGAAAACGAAGATTGGGAATATATCGGAACGTTTAATTTTGATTATATTACTTTAGAGAATAAACACATTGAATTAAATTTTGAGGGAATAGATACTTACGCAAAAATCTATCTAAATAATCAATTGATTTTAGAATGTAATAATATGTTTCGCTCGTGGAATGTCGATGTTAAAAAATATCTAAAAATAGGGCAAAATACCTTACGCATCGAATTTGAATCTGCTGTGAAAAAAGGAAAAACTAAAGCAGCAAAATTAACTTACTCTTTACCTGGTGACGAAAAAGTATTTACTCGTAAAGCTCAATACCAATATGGTTGGGATTGGGGACCGCGATTAGTAACATGCGGTATCTATAAACCCATTCAATTGATTTGTTGGAATGAGGTCAAGATTTTATCTGTCAATCCTATTATCAAAAATTTAAATGATACTATTGCTGATATTGCCTTTGTGATAGAAACAAAAAGTGATACTTCAATTGCGGGAAGATTAAACATTAACACCTATCGTGGGGAAGTAAACAATGCCAAACTTCAAAACAACCATAATTATCCATTAAAATTAAGAGACGGAATTAACACGGATACATTTCATTATAGTATTCGGAATCCTAAATTATGGAATAGCAATGGCTTGGGAGAAGCTCATTTATATGGTTACGATATAAATCTCAAATACAACAATAAAACCATCTATTATAAAAATACGATTGGATTAAAAATAGTAGAACTCGTTCGGCAAAAAGATTCCATAGGAGAAAGCTTTTATTTTAAATTAAATGGCAAACCGATATTTATGAAAGGTGCCAATTATATTCCACAAGATAATTTTGTTTCAAGGACCACCAAACTCGATTACAAAAAAATAATTCAAATGGCGAAGGATGCCAATATGAATATGCTAAGAGTTTGGGGTGGCGGTGTTTATGCTAATGATGAATTTTACAAAGAATGTGATAGAAACGGGATCTTAGTTTGGCAGGATTTTATGTTTGCATGCGCCATGTATCCGGGAGATTCTGCTTTTGTTGAAAATGTCAAACAAGAAGTCACCGAACAAGTTATACGATTAAGAAACCATCCATGTATGGCTTTATGGTGCGGTAATAACGAAATAGATGAAGGTTGGCACAACTGGGGTTGGCAAAAACAGTACAAATACTCAAAAAAGGATTCTACCAAAATATGGAACGATTACCAAAACTTATTTCATAAGGTCGTTCCTCAAATTGTAAAAGAACAAAATCCTAGTGTGTACTATTGGCCTTCTTCTCCTTCTATTGGTTGGGGACACAAAGAAAGTTTACAGCAAGGTGATTCGCATTACTGGGGCGTTTGGTGGGGCAACGAACCATTTGAAACATACAAGAAAAAAATTGGACGTTTTATGAGTGAATATGGCTTTCAAGCAATGCCTGATTACAATACATTTAAAGCGTTTTGTGATAGCGCAGAAATGAATTTAAATTCTAAGTCTGTGAAGGCGCATCAAAAACATCCAACAGGCTATAAAACCATTCAAACATATATGGAACGAGATTATAAAATCCCGACTGACTTCAGAAAATATATTTATGTGTCGCAACTTCTTCAAAGAGATGGAATGAAAACAGCTATTGAAGCACATCACCGAGCTAAACCTTATTGTATGGGAACATTGTATTGGCAATTAAATGATTGTTGGCCTGTTACTTCTTGGAGCGCCATTGATTATAACTATAAGCCAAAAGCCTTGTACTATGAAACAAAAAAACTATTTAACGACATCACTATTTCTGTCAAAGAAGAGAAAAATGACTATCAAATTTTTGTTGTATCAGACAAACTAACTGACGCAAAAGGTACACTAAATATATCTATCAAAAACATGAAAGGTCATGTATTATATACTAACAGCAATGAAGCAATCATAACTGCTAATGAAAGCAAAGTATATTTTAAAATAAATAAAAGCGATATGGAGCTTTTTACAAAAAATGAAATTTATTTGTCGTGCGAATTTATCGATGCCAAAGGAAAACTAATAACCAAAACCATCTACTGTTTTGTAAAACCGAACAAACTACAACTACAAACACCAGACATAACGATCAATTTCTCTAAAGAAAAAAACTGTTTGATGGTTTCAAGTAAAACATTCGTCAAAGATTTATATATGTATTCGAATAATCCAGAAATTACACTTTCAGACAATTATTTTGATCTTGAACCTAATCAAACCATTGAAATTAAATCAAACATAGGAATGGGATTATACAAACAAATACAATACATTTCATTATACGACATCAATCATTAAACTTATTAATTGAGTAATTTTACTATACCTTATGAAGAGCCTATTAATTATATTTTTCACGCTTTGCTTCACAACCTTTGTAGCGCAAACCAAATACGCACAATTCGTTAATCCTTTTATTGGAACTGGTGGCACAGGGCACACTTTTCCAGGAGCTGTTGTTCCCTTTGGAATGATGCAACTTAGTCCCGACACCAGAATTGATGGAAGTTGGGAAGGCTGTGGAGGCTATCACTATTCTGATTCAATTATTTATGGTTTCTCGCACACCCATTTAAGTGGAACTGGTGTAAGTGATTATGGCGATATATTAATCATGCCTGTTACACATCCTAAACACTTCAAAAACAAAACATATCCAACTAAATTTTCGCACTTAAAAGAAAAAGCGAGTGCCGGTTTTTATCAAGTTCAATTAGAAAATAGTATTGATGTAAAATTAACGGCCACACAAAGAGTAGGCATTCATCAATACAGTTTTCCCAAAATGGATACAGCATCTATTGTCATTGATTTATTGCACAGAGACAAAACATTACTCAGTACTTTAAAACTTATTGATAGCGTTACCATTGTTGGTTCACGTATTAGCGAGGCCTGGGCCACACAACAGTATATTTACTTTGTGATGAAATTTAATAAGCCAATTATTTCGAAGAAATTAAATTCGATTATAAAAGATCAAAAAAAACCGAACGAAGAAGAACAAACTACCGCTGCATTACTTCAATTCAATAATTCAAACGGACAGCCGCTTGTTATAAAAGTAGGCATTTCGCAAACTGGTATTGATGGAGCTATTAAAAATTTAGAATCTGAAGCTCCTCATTGGGATTTTGATAAATACAAGCAAGATGCAGAAGCGGCTTGGGAAAAAGAATTATCAAAAATAGACATACAAACTACCAACAACGAACAAAAAATTATTTTCTACACAGCTTTATATCATTGCTTCACGCATCCGTCATTGGCTGGCGATGTGGATGGAAAATACAGAGGTCGTGATTTTAAAGTACATCAAGCAAATGGTTTTACGCCTTACACTGTTTTTTCATTATGGGATACTTTTAGAGGCTTGCATCCACTATTTACTATTATCGAACAAAAACGAACCACCGATATCATCAACACATTTTTACAACAACATAAAGAAAGTGGTCGTTTACCGATGTGGGAACTATCTGCTAATGAAACTAATTGCATGATTGGTTTTCACAGCGTATCCGTTATTGCAGATGCAATGACAAAAAATATAACAGGCTTTGATAAAAATGCTATTTACGAATCTATGGTAGCTGCTTCTAATTATACGAGTTGGAGCATCCCAACTTTTAATAAAAATAATTTTCTACAAATAGATGATGAATCGGAAAGTGTTTCAAAAACATTAGAATATGCGTATGATAATTGGTGTATCGCACAAATTGCTAAAAAACTAAATAAAAAATCAGATTACGCGACATACATTAACCGCGCTCAAGCTTACAAAAGTGTGTATGATAAAAAAACTGGCTTTATGCGCCCCCGTAAAAACGGCAATTGGTTATCTCCTTTCGAACCAAGAGAAGTTAATAATCACTATACGGAAGCAAACAGCTGGCAATATAGTTTTTTTGCGCCTCAAGATATTACCGGCTTAATTAATTTAATGGGTGGCGAAAAACAATTTGAACAAAAATTAGATGATTTGTTTAGTGCTAAAAGTGAAACCGAAGGCCGAACACAAGTTGACATCACTGGATTAATTGGACAATATGCTCATGGCAACGAGCCAAGTCATCACATGACTTATTTGTATAACTATGTTGGGAAACCAAACAAAACCCAAGAAAAAGTATATCAAATTCTAACAGAATTTTACAAAAACGATCCTGATGGATTAATTGGTAACGAAGATTGCGGACAAATGAGTGCTTGGTATGTATTAAGCTCTATGGGCTTTTATCAAGTATGTCCGGGTAAACCAGAATATACTATTGGTTCTCCATTATTTGATAATGTTGTTATTCATTTAGAAAACGGAAAAACATTTGAAATCAAAAAACAACAGTCCAATCAAAAGTTCCAATACATTCAATCTTCTAAACTTAACGGCAAAATATCCAATAGCACTGTATTAAATCATGCAAATATCATTAATGGAGGAACTTTAGAATTTATGATGAACGAAAAATTAGATTCTAAATCTGTGTTTGGGAAAACAAACGTACTTCGTCCTCAAACAAAAATAACAGACAAAGCCATTGTGCAATCGCCAATCATAAACGGTCCCACAAAAATAACGGAAACCGAAAAAACAGTAAGTATTGAACATCCAGAAAGTAAAGCGATCATATATTATACATTAGATGGAACTGAACCAACACTCCGTTCAAAAAAATACACGAGTTCATTTACTTGCGATTCTTCAACAACGTTGAAAGCCAAAGCTTTTATTAAAAATCAAAGTAGCACTACTACCACAGCTCATTTATACAAAAAACCAAACAATTGGAACATCACCATTCAAAGTACTTACAACAAACAATACGATGCTGGTGGCGACGATGGTATTATTGATGGACAACACGGAACCACCAATTGGCGCAGCGGAGGTTGGCAAGGCTATCAGGGTCAAGATTTTAATTGCACGATTGATTTAGGGAAAATAACGACCATACAATTTGTAAATGCTAGCTTTTTACAAGATACACGATCTTGGATTCTTTTCCCTAAAAAAGTTGAATATCAGGTGTCTGAAGATGGCATTCATTACTCGGATTTGGGAACTATTGAAAACGGAGTAGCAGCTGATGATTACAATTTGCAAATGCGTACCTTTTTTAACACCAATACAAAGAAATTAAAAGTTCGATATCTTAAAATAAAAGCGACCAATTTTGGCAAATTACCAGACTGGCACCAAGGTAAAGGGGGCGATGCGTTCATATTTATTGATGAAATTGAGTTGAGATAAATAGGTTATTTGAAAAAATAATTTTTATTTAGTGTAATGAAATTTCTTGTACTATTTTTTGTTTTTATATCATCTCTTTGTTTTTCCCAAAATAAAATTAAAACCGGCATTTGGCGTGGAACACTTTTATTAAATCCCGAAAAACAATTAGAGCTTCCTTTCAATTTTGAAATTAAAAACAACAAAGGAAAATTAACTTTAGTCATTCATAATGCGCAAGAACGAATTAGCATTGACGAAGTTTCTTTAATTAAAGATTCTTTAATTTTTAAAATGCCCATTTTTGATACCGAGTTTAGAACTCAATTAACGGGAGATAGCATCATCAAAGGATTATGGATTAATCATACTAAAAAAGAAAATAAATCCATTGCTTTTAGTGCTCGTTTTGGCAACAAAAATCGTTTCATAGTTCCTGTAGAAAAACCTACTAATTTTTATGACGGACGATGGGAATGCACTTTTAGTCCAGAAACCAAAGATAGCAGTAAAGCCATTGGTATATTTAAACATGTTGCCAACTCCAGTATTGTAGAAGGAACGTTTTTAACCGAAACTGGCGACTACCGCTTTTTAGAAGGAACCGAAAATAATGGCAAATTATATTTGAGTTGTTTTGATGGCTCACATGCCTTTTTATTTTTAGCCGAACATAATGGCACAGAAATTACCAAAGGTGATTTTTACTCGGGCTCTACATGGCACGAAAACTGGATAGCAAAACGTAACGATAAATTTGAACTACACGACCCTGAAAGTTTAACCTATTTAAAAAATCCCAACGAAAAAATTGACTTCACGTTTTACAATACCAAAAACCAAAAAGTAAGTTTAAGCGATCCTAAATACAAAAACAAGGTAGTAATTATACAAATTATGGGAAGCTGGTGCCCCAACTGTATGGACGAAAGTGCTTATTTATCTAAGGTTTACAAACAGTATAATAAAAAAGGATTAGAAATTATTGCCTTGGCTTACGAAAGAACATCGGATGCTGAGCGCGCTAAAACTAACTTAACAAGATTAAGCAAACGTTTTAGTATTAGCTACGATATTTTGTTAACTGGATTAACTGGTAAAGAAAAAGCCTCAGAAAGTTTACCATTCTTAAATAACGTGATGGCATTTCCTACCACTATTTTCTTAGACAAAAACCATCAAGTAAAATCAGTTTACACAGGCTTTAGCGGTCCAGCAACTGGCAAGGCTTACGAGGACTATACCATTAAGACGGAAAAGTTATTGAACGAGTTACTTTCTAAGAAGTAAAAAAATTCAAGAAAAATGATTGTCCATTTTCCAGATAGTAATTGTGGTTCAAGAAAAATAAAAAGTCACTCAGTTCATAAAAAGCTTCTGACCTATTACTTAGTTGTTGAGTTTTTTGAAGATGTAGAACTCTATAACCACAAATTCAAAAAATATGAAACAAAATCAAAAGTCATAATAAAAAGTAGGGGCCTAAAAAGATTTACAAAATTCTTTAAAAATCCCTTTACTGAAATATTTATCATCTCGATAGAAGATAATATTATTTTAGATGTTGGTGAATTAGTTCAAGACTAATAAAACAAATTATTATAAGGAAACCTCACCACATGAACTTTCTTCACCGTATCGTACACTAGTTTTTTAAAGTCCACAATATTGTCTTTATTTTTAGCACTGATATAAACACAAGTTTGGTCGAGGTTTGTCATCCAGGTTTTTTTCAATTCATCTAAGGATAAATTTTCTCTAGTAACTGGTGTTAAATCATCTTCGTCTTTCTTCACATATTTAAAGGCATCAATTTTATTAAACACTAAAATCGTTTCTTTATCTCCAGCACCAATATCAATTAAGGTTTGGCGTACCACATTAATATGGTCTTCAAAATTAGGATGAGAAATATCTACCACGTGTAATAAAATATCAGCTTCGCGCACTTCATCCAAAGTGCTTTTAAAACTCTCTACTAATTGAGTTGGTAGCTTTCTAATAAAGCCAACTGTATCGGTTAGTAAGAAAAATAAATTATCAATAGTTACTTTACGTACTGTTGTATCAAGTGTCGCAAACAATTTGTTTTCGGCAAACACTTCGCTTTTGCTAATCATATTCATGATGGTAGATTTACCAACATTGGTATAACCTACTAAAGCCACGCGCACAAATTCGCCACGGTTTTTACGCTGCGTAGCCATTTGTTTGTCAATCACTTTTAAATCTTCTTTAAGCTGAGCAATTCTATCGCGGGCAATACGTCTATCCGTTTCAATTTCTTTCTCCCCTGCTCCACCTCTTGTGCCTGTGCCGCCTCGCTGACGCTCTAAGTGAGTCCACATCCCAGTTAAGCGTGGTAATAAATATTGTAATTGCGCTAATTGCACTTGTGTTTTAGCATGAGCCGTTTGTGCTCGTTGCGAAAATATTTCAAGAATCAATGTGGTTCTATCTAGTATTCTAGTACCTAATTCTTTTTCTAAGTTTCGTTGTTGCGATGGCGATAACTCATCATCAAAAATAACAACCGAAATTTTATGTTCTTTAATAAAAGCTTTGACATCATTCAGTTTTCCTTTACCCAAAAAAGTAGCTTTATCGGGACGTTCTAGTTTTTGAGTAAATACTTTTTTAGTTTCAACACCGTAGGTTTCTGCCAAAAAAGCTAACTCATCTAAATACTCATAAGATACCGCTTCGTTTTGTCGTTTATTAATAACGCCAATTAAAACCGCTGTTGATGCTTGTGTTTCGGTAGAATGAAGATCTGCTTTCAATAGTACTATTTTCCTTTTAAATCGGTTTCAATATAAGAAGCAACTGCCTCAATTTGTTCAGCAGATAAGGCTTCTTTATAAGCAGCCATGGTATTTTTACCATTTGTAATAATCTCCACAATTCCAGCATGTGGTAGTTGAGTCACTGATAAATCTTTTGCTCCAGCTTGCCCTAATTTACCATCAGCACCATGACATAAAGTACATTTTTGCTCAAAAATTTCTTTGCCACTTAATGCTACTGTTTTTTCACCTGCCTTAGCATCTTTAGCTTTATGCGCTAATCCAAAGGAAACCACGATTAAAAAAAACGATAAAGTAGCCAATACTTTGTTCTTCTTTTTGTACCCAATAACTGCTAATGGAATAGATAATAACACTAACACAATTTTAACAATCATCAACATCGTAATTACTGGAACTTGAGTTAACAAGAAAATACCAGTGGCTAAAAAGCCAAAGCTTACAATCATTTCAACAACTTTAGTTTTCTTTTTAAATTTTTCTAAAAGTTCGTCTCTATCGCTTAATAACAATATTGTTTTAACTAAATAAATTAACGTAAAAAGCACTACAAATAAGTAGTGAGAGTGTAACATGCCTGTTGCCATAGTTTAATTTTAAATGTGTCTCAAAATTAACAATTTATCTTTAAATAAAAGCCACAAACTTATTTTTATAGATGCTCTAGAATGTTATATTTGTTACAATTAACTATACATTATGCGTCAACTATTTTTATTCATATCCTCCATTTTTAGTCTATCATCTTATTTGGTAGCACAAACCACTTTTCCTGTAAATGGAGCACCAAATACTATGCACTCCATCTATGCGTTTACTAATTGTACATTGCATGTAGATGCCGACGTTACTATCATCAATGCAACATTATTAGTACAAGACGGCAAAATATTGCGTGCAGGCGAAAAATTAGAGACTCCTAAAGATGCAATTACCACTGATTTAAAAGGCAAACATATTTATCCTGCATTCATAGATTTATATAGCGATTATGGGATGCCTGAAGTAAAACGTCAGGATTTTATCGATGCTCCAAAAAAAGGTGCCTATGGTTGGAACCAAGCAATTAAAAGCGATTTGGAAGCGCATAAATTATTTTTACATAATCAACAAAAAGCGGATGAATTACGTAAACAAGGATTTGGAGCCGTACTGACCATACAAAAAGATGGTATTGTAAGAGGAAGTGGAGTATTGGTAAATTTAAATAGTTCCAAAGAAAACGAAAGTATTATTAAAGACAGAGCTGCTGGATTTTACTCTTTCAAAAAAGGAACTTCGCCACAAGATTATCCATCTTCATTAATGGGCGCCGTGGCATTATTACGTCAAACCTATTACGATGCCGCTTGGTATGCTACAACAACTTCTACAGCTACTACCAACAGTAAAGAATACAACATTAGTTTAGATGCTTTTAATAAATTGCAAGAACTACCTTCTATATTTGAAGGAAACGATAAATACAATGATTTACGAGGAAAAAACATAGGTGATGAATTTAAAGTAAAATACATCATCAAAGGTGGTGGCAACGAATATCAACGAGTAGATGATATTCAAAACACTTATTCAAAATTTATCATTCCTGTAAATTACCCAGATGCGATAGATGTAGAAGATCCTTATGATGCAGAACAAGCCTCGTTAGCCGATTTAAAGCATTGGGAAATGGCTCCAGCAAATTTAGCGATGTTAGAAAAAAATTATGTTCAATTTTGTATTACATCGGCTGATTTAAAAGACAAATCCAAGTTCTTACAAAATGTTAGAAAAGCCATTAAATACGGACTTTCAGAAAAAACAGCATTAAAAGCTTTAACCTTTAATCCAGCCAACTTTATTGGTGTTCAAGATAAAGTTGGAAGTTTAAAACAAGGTATGTATGCTAACTTCATTATTTCTTCTAAACCTATTTTTGAAGATGATGCCACTATTTTTGAAACATGGAGTAATGGAGAAAAAAATGTGTATAATGATTTATCCTCACCAGACATTACAGGAAGTTATAATTTACTGTATAACACTTACACTTCGAAACTAACTATTAAAAAAGAACAAGATAACTATACTGGATTTGTACAAGTAAAGGATAGTTTAAAATCGAAAGCAAACGTGGCATTTAAAAATAATTTATTGACTTTAAGTTTTCCTTACGATTCAACTTTTACTATTAGATTGTCAGGAAATTACAATGCTACAACAAAATCTTTTGTGGGAGCTGGTCAGTTTACAGATGGAACTTGGACGGATTTTAAAATGGAATACGTTAACATTGTTGACACAAGCAAGGCAAAAACAAATGAAAAAAAGCCAGCTGAAAAAATTGATTACGGTAAAGTGTTATACCCATTTGGAGCTTACGGAGAAGCGCTACCAGAAGCAATCAAGTTAAAAGATGTGATAAAAGAAAAGTGGAGAAATTATAAAAACAGATATGATGCTATTTTAATTAAAAACGTGACAATCTGGACAAATGAATCAGACTCTATTTTAAAAGACCATGATATTTATGTGGTAGAAGGTAAAATAGTTCGTATCGCTCCAAACATTCAAGCCACCAACTCTGCTCATGCAAAAACCATTGATGGTAAAGGTATGCACTTAACTCCAGGTATTATTGATGAACACTCGCATATCGCTTTATTTAGTGTAAACGAAGGAGCAGAATCAAGTAGTGCCGAAGTAAGAATGGGCGATGTGATTAATCCCGAGGATATTAATATTTATCGTCAATTATCAGGTGGAGTAACTACATCACAATTGTTACACGGTTCAGCTAATCCAATTGGCGGACAAAGTTGCATCATCAAATTACGTTGGGGTAAAAGTCCCGAAGAATTTAAATACGAAAAAGCACCAGGATTTATCAAATTTGCTTTAGGCGAAAACGTTAAACACTCTAATGGAATAAATCCCGATCAAGTACGATTTCCTCAAACGCGCATGGGCGTAGAGCAATTGTATTACGATTATTTCACAAGAGCAGCCGCTTATAAAAAACAAATGGAAGATTTTGGAAAATTAACACCAAAAGATATTCAAAAAGGAAATATTGTATCTCCACGTAAAGATTTAGACCTAGAAGCAGTTGCAGAAATTTTAGACAACAAACGTTTTATTACTTGCCACAGTTATGTGCAAAGCGAAGTAAACATGTTAATGCATGTGGCAGATAGTATGAAGTTTAAAGTAAATACTTTCACTCATATTTTAGAAGGCTATAAAGTGGCTGATAAAATGAAAGCTCACGGAGCTAACGCCTCCACCTTTGCCGATTGGTGGGCTTATAAATTAGAAGTAATGGATGCTATACCATACAATGCAAGTATGCTAACAAAAGCGGGTGTAAATACTTCTATCAATTCGGATGATGCGGAGATGGGACGTCGTTTAAATCAAGAAGCAGCTAAAGCAATTAAATATGGTGGATTAACAGAAGTTCAAGCTTTAAAATTAGTGACTTTAAATCCTGCAAAAATGCTACACATTGATGATAAAGTAGGAAGCATTAAAGTTGGTAAAGTAGCTGATTTAGTTTTATGGACTGATCATCCTTTAAGTATTTATGCAAAAGTAAACACCACTATTATTGATGGGCAAATTTATTACGACAAAGACGAGGATGCGAAATTAAGAGAAGATAATCAAAAAGAACGAGCACGCATTATTGCCAAATTAATTACTGAGAAAAATAAAGGAGCTAAGGTTATAAAACCTCAACCTAAAAAACAAAATCATTTTCATTGCGATAGCGAAGAAAGTGGTTGGTAGAAGGTTTCTTTTGTGTCAGTTCGAGCGTAGTCGAGAACAATTTAAAATTACAAAAAGTCGTTTCTCGACTACGCTCGAAGTGACAACTGTAACTACCCTAAATACTTAGCCAACCAAGTTGCTTGCAATGGTTGCTTCCATTTAGTCTGTAACTCATTAGATTGAGTAACGGTATTATCAAATACTAAAGTACTAGCTGAAATAGTATTAGCCACTAACAACTCTTTTATTTGAGATGCTTTAATAACCTCAACCTGATTATTGTTTTCGTAAGCAACTAACAAACGGTTTAATAATTCAACCGAAAACGTTTGTTCTAATTCTTTTACAAAACGTAATTGTTTGTCAATGCTACAACCGCTGGCATTGTATTTATCTTCGTTTACTTTAAAAATTAATAAACGGTTTTGGTACAATTCAAAAGACGAATCCAAACTCACATCGTGAGCTGTCCAACCACTTACAAAAGTTTGACAACGACTTTTAAAATCTACTAATTGTTCGTGAGATAATTCGTTACTCAATGTATAAATCCAAATGCGTTCGTTCATGTTGCTGTTATTTATTCGATACTTATTTTTTTGCTCATCACCTCACCTTTTGAAATGATATTTATAAAATAAACTCCTTTATCTAAGTTAAGGTTAATCGTATTATTAGGAAATTCTAATACTTCAACTATTTGACCAATGCTATTTAGCACGGTTAGTTTATCAATTTCGTTTTTTAACCCATCAATTGAGAAACGACCATTGCTTGGGTTTGGATAAACAATAATTGCATCATTTAATTTAGCATAATCTCTTACACTAGATAAAGTAGAATACCTTTTTGAAAACTCTTCCAAATATTGATTTGCAACTATTGCATCATGTATAATTAAGGTATTTTCATCATACTCATCGTTTGCTGAATTTGACCAGTTATGAGAACCAGTAACCACTATTGGATCAGAACTTGTGTTCGTCGCATCAATAATACAATATTTGTGATGAAAATCGTTAGTGATGTTTGCATGCGAAATAACTGGAATACCCGCGTTGATGAGTTTATTATATTCAGAGCCAAAATAACTCACGTTTTCAATGATGCATCTCACATTAACACCTCTATTTTTAGCAGCCACCACAGCATCTCCCAAATCATTATCGGTAAATGTAAACATGGCAACATCTAAGCTAAAGTTGGCCGAATTAATAGCATTTACAATTTTAGTAGCGGTTGCATCTGTTGGCGAAAAATAAGATTCAACGGTTGAGCTGCCAATATTAAAACTGTGGACTGTATTATCTAATTTTGCGGGTCCAAATTTACTATTCGTTGTATTAAGTTGAGCACTTGTAGAACCCCACATTTCATTAAACTCTGTTGTGTAATTTTGTGCTAAGCTAGTGTTAGAAATAATGACAATGTTATTAAAATCATCAAAAATGCTTCCATTTCCAAAGTTCATCGAGCCAATTAATAATTTAGCATTATCAGCAATGATGAATTTATTATGCATCACATTACTCGTTAAAGTAGAGGTGCGTTTTAAAAGTGGAATATTTGAATTTAAGCCTGAAAGCGCTGTGTTTAAACTATTAGTTGAAGAAATGTATCGTACCTGAACTCCTCTTGTGTAAGCATTATTTAAAGCAGTCACAATTTTTGTGCTTCCGTTATCCCAAACAGCAATGTCTAATGTCGTATTTGAACCATTGATTAAAGCACAAATGGTATCATCTAAGTGTGCAGATGTTTGAGCATCGGCAATACTAGAAACCGTATTATCAACTGATTGATTGAAATACACTTTTATAGTTTGTGCATTCAAAGTTATTAATGACAAAAAACTAAGGCATAAAAACACAATTTGTTTCATCTTATTCCTATTAAATGAATTTACATTTTCTACTAGCAAAGGCGCACATGCGTAACAAAATGACACCATGTTTAAAACGAGAGATGTTTGTTTCTCCATAAGTTCGATCTCTGTACTTAATAGGAATTTCAACAATTTTTAAATTCAATTTATGTGCGCCAAACAATAAATCAAAATCACCAAAAGGATCAAACTCTCCAAAATATTTCCTGTTCTTAGTTAATTTAATGTAGTCTTTCCTAAACATCACTTTTGTTCCACATAATGTATCCTTAAAGCGTTGGTCGAGCAACCATGTAAATACCCAACTAAAGAAATGATTCCCCAAATAATTTAAAAAACGCATTGCTTCTCCCTCCATTGGATATACCAAGCGAGTTCCATTAATAAAATCGCCTTTACTTCCAGCAATGGCATCATAAAATTTAGGAATATCTTCAGGCGGCACAGTTAAATCAGCATCCAAAATCATTAAGATGTCGCCAGTGGCAATTTTATAACCTTCGCGCACAGCATCCGCTTTTCCTTTTCCCTTTTGCTGGCCAATTTTGATGTCGTGAGTGTCTTTATACTTTTGTTGAATGTCTTGAATTTTTTGCCAAGTATCATCTGTACTATTTCCTTCAATGAAGATAATCTCAACGTGTTTTCCAAATTTTGGTAAACGAGTAATAGCATTTTCGATATTGCCACTTTCGTTACGAGCAGGAATAACAACTGTTGTAGAATATTTTGTTTTGTAGTCTTCTGGATTACTTAAAGGCAAAGGCTTTGCAAACGAATAGGTATTTAAACTAAAAAAACGAAAGAAGGGGAACTTCGCTAAAAACAAATTATGAAATTCCGAAATTAATGGTATGTAAAACGGAAAAATAAATCGCTTACTATTTCTATAAACATCAAAGCCCGACACAAATAACAAATTATTAACGTCTTTAGTATTTAGCCAATTTTGTAAAGGTGTTTTTGTTTTTAAACCAATTAACTCTGCAAATTTTAAAGCTGGTTCCCATAGGGAGTTATAGTACTGAACTATAATTTTTGTGTTTGGGTGACATACTTTTTGCACTTGTTCAAATACAGATTGTATATCGTCTACAAAACCAATCAAATTACTGATAACAACAAAATCATACTTTTCTGTTAGAGTAATATGATTAGCGTCCATTAAAATGAACTCAATATTTTTACCTGCGTGTTTTTCTTTAGCCCAAGCAATTTGTCCTTCGCTAAAATCAATCCCTGTTTTTTTACTGCCAGCAATGCCCGCTAATAAATCGCCACTTCCACAGCCAATTTCTAAAACAGAACTATCTTCGTGCGAAAAATAATTACAGTAATTCGTAATTTCTCTCCAATAATAATTTGATAATCCTCGTCCTTTTCTTTTGGAGGCAATGATGTTAAAATATTCTTTAATGTTCTGCAAAATGTAATTTTTTTAAGAAAGCTAATTTACAAGTTTAATTTAAAACTTTATAGTTTCTGATTTATCTTATCTGCCACAAATTTACCCATACTAAAGCAACCTTGAAGCAAATAACCACCAGTTGGAGCATCCCAATCGAGCATTTCGCCCATACAATAGTAGTTTGGTAGCTTTTTTAGTTCTAAATTATCGCGTACTTCTTCTAAACTAATACCTCCAACAGTTGAGATAGCATCATCTAATGGTGCGAAATCAGTTAAAATCAGTGGGAACTTTTTAATTAATTGGCAAATGATTTCAGGCTGATTGTACTGTCCCTTTGTAGTTTGATGTTTTAACAATTGTATTTGAACGGCAGAAAGATGAATCTTTTTTTCTAACACATCTTTAATGGATAATTTGCCTTTATTATCAAATCTACTTTGAATTTCATGTAAACTTAATTCTGGTTTGAAATCAATAAAGAGTGCAGCAACACTTTTTGTTTGGTCATGCTGAACCGCAGTCAATTGGTCTCTAATCTCTTTACTCAAACCATAAATCCCACTACCTTCAATTCCAAAATCGGTTAAAACCGCTTCTCCTTTTTTGTTCATATTGCCGCAAGAAAACTCACAATTTTTTAAGGCTTGGCCCGAAATATGTTTTATTAATTCTGGGTTCCAATTGATTTTGTAAGCACAATTAGATGGATAAAATGAATTGATTTGAATTCCCTTTTCTTCAAAGTAAGAAGTCCAATTACCCGCACTACCCGTTACTTTCCAGCTGGCGCCACCTAAAGCAAAAATAGCAAAATCAGATTTTAACATTTTAGTTTCACCATTGTTCGAAAATATGAGATTATTATTACTCCAACCTTTCCATTCATGATTATAATGAATGGAAACATTATTTTTTTTTAGGACAGACTCGATAGCATTTAATACTTCGATAGGCTTAATACCTTTTATAGGAAATACTCTTTTGCTAGTTCCTACATAGGTTTCAATCCCAATTGATTTTAACCAATCTCTAAAATCAGTATTTGAAAAATGTTTTAAAAATGGTTCAATAAATTGTTTTGGATAATAACGTTCTGAGAACTGCTCTAAATTTTCAGAATGCGTTAAGTTAAAGCCTCCTTTTCCTGCCACTAAAAATTTACGTCCTAATGCTGCATTTTTTTCATAGATAGAAATGTTGAATTTATTTGTATCAAGAGAACAAGCAAGCATCAAGGCAGATGCACCACCTCCGATAATTGCTATTGATTTCTTTTGATTCATTTTTAAACACAGAGATACAGGGTTTTTGGAGGTCACTTAGATAATATGCTCTGTGAACTTTAAGTCTCTTTAACTCTGTGTTGAACTTTTTTTAAGCTGTAAAATATTTATAGAACAAAGGAATAGTTTCAATACCTCTATAATAATTAAACAAACCGTAATGCTCATTTGGAGAATGCAAGCCATCGCTATCTAATCCGAAACCAAATAAAATACTATCCATTCCTAATTCTTTTTTAAATAAAGCGACAATAGGAATACTTCCTCCGCTACGCGTTGGAACCGGCTTTTTGCCATATGTTTCTTCCATGGCTTTACTTGCTGCTAAAAACCCTTTAGATGTAATTGGAACAACAACAGGCTCACCACCATGATGCGCCGTTACTTTTACTTTAACAGATTTTGGTGCAATACTTTCGAAATGTTTAATAAATAAATCGCTGATTTCTTTGGATGATTGATTAGGCACTAAACGCATCGAAATTTTTGCAAATGCTTTTGAAGGCAATACTGTTTTTGCTCCTTCGCCAGTATAACCGCCCCAGATACCATTCACATCTAAAGTCGGACGAATACCTGTTCTTTCATTGGATGAATAGCCTTTTTCGCCTCGTTCTTCATTGATGTCTAAGTCTTTTTTATACTCCTCTAAATTAAAAGGCGCCTTAGCCATTTCTGCTCTTTCTTCAGCACTTAGCTCTTGCACCTTATCATAAAAACCAGGAACGGTAATGTGATTGTTTTCATCATGACAAGAAGCGATCATTTTACATAAAATGTTGATTGGATTGGCTACTGCTCCTCCATAAACGCCACTATGTAAATCTCTATTTGGGCCAGTTACTTCCACTTCCATGTACGCTAAGCCTCTTAAACCACTGTCAATACTAGGAATATCATTGGCGATAATAGACGTATCAGAAATCAAAATAATATCTCCTTTTAATTTTTCTTTATTTTCAATAATCCATGGTCCTAAATTTGGCGAGCCAACTTCTTCTTCTCCTTCAATCATAAACTTCACATTACAAGGCAATGTGTTTGTTTTCATCATGGTTTCAAAAGCCTTCACGTGCATGTACATTTGACCTTTATCATCGCATGCTCCACGAGCAAAAATAGCGCCTTCGGGATGAACTTCTGTTTTTTTAATTACCGGTTCAAACGGTGGTGAATCCCATAAATTAAGTGGGTCGGCAGGCTGCACATCATAATGGCCATAAACCACCACAGTTGGTTTTGATGGGTCAATTATTTTTTCGCCATACACAACTGGATAACCTTTTGTTTGACAAATTTCTACTTTATCAGCGCCAGCTTCCATTAATCGTTGTTTAATTGCTTCAGCGGTTTTATCCATATCGGTTTTATGTTCAGCACGCGCACTAATTGAAGGAATTTTTAACAACTCTAATAGTTCGTTTAAGAATCGTTCTTTATTTGAATTCAGATAAGTTTTGATTTGATTTGCTTCCATTATTGTAGAATTTTGGCACTAATGTACTTTTTTTATTTAAAAGGTCATTTTGAGTGATTGAATTTATTGTTAATTGACTGATTTTTAGGTATTTTTGAAAGTAGATTAAAAAAAATAAGAACATTTAAAACATATTTACTTCTATTCCTTGTTCTGCTTGTGAAAATTGCAGAGGCCACACACATTGTTGGGGGAGAAATCTATTACGACAACCTTGGTGGTAATAATTACAGAATAAGAATGAAAGTCTATCGAGATTGTTTTAATGGCATTCCTCCTTTTGATGATCCTGCTTTTATGACCATTTTTGACAATGCTAACACTGTCATTACAACTCTTCAAATAAGTCCGCTAAGTGTTATTACTGTTCCTCCAACCAATAATAGTCCATGTGCCCCAACCGCCGCTAGTAACGCTTGTGTTGAAGAAGCTATATATGAAACAATAGTGAATTTGCCTCCTTTGGCAGGTGGTTATTATATTGCTTACCAGCGCTGTTGCAGAAACGGAACCATATTAAACTTAGTAAACCCCGGTGCTGTAGGCGCTACCTATTGGGAACATATTCCTGGGCCAGAAGTAGTTGCTGTAAATAGTAGTCCTAGATTTTCGAACAGACCTCCGATATATATATGCAACGGAATTCCAATTGGTTTTGATCACATAGCTACTGATCCAGATGGAGATTCGTTAGTTTATAGTTTGTGCAATCCTTTTAATGGTCTATCTGGATGTTGCCCTGTGGTATCAAACCCAGCTTTTGCACCAAACAATTCAAGCCCTCAGTGTCTTGTCCCTGTTGCTTCTTGCCCAACTGTTAACGAAGCCCCTCCGTATCCTTCAGTTCCATTTTTGGCGCCTTATACTTCTTCATATCCAATGTCTTCTAGCCCAGCTATTAATATTAACCCTAACACAGGCTTTTTAAATGGTGTCCCAAATGTATTAGGACAATGGGTTGTTGGCGTTTGTGTGAGCGAATACCGGAATGGGCAATTGATAGGAGTTCATCATCGAGATTTTCAATTTAATGTGATTAATTGTCCGTTTGTTGTTGCAGCGGATATTATCTCTCAAACAACTACTAATAACGGAGCGGGAACTGGCTACTGTAACGGATTTACAATAACATACTCAAATAATAGCTTCAATGGTTCAACCTATCATTGGGATTTTGGGGATCCAAATACATTATCAGATACTTCAAATCTTTATAACCCTACTTATACATTTGGTACTCCTGGAATTTATACTGTTACGTTAATTGTAAATCCAAATAGTCCCTGTGGTGACACTACAACAGAAGTTTTTCAGGTTTATCCTCTTTTGCTTCCAGATTACATAACACCAAGTGCACAATGTTTTAATGGAAATAATTTTAATTTTACTGGAGCTGGAACATTTCAAGGTAATGGTTCTTTTAATTGGAATTTTGGCTCTAACGCTTCGCCATCTTCAGCAAATACACAAAATGTATCGAACGTCACTTTTAATGCTCCTGGTTTGTACCCAATTGTTTTTACTGTATCAGAAAATGGATGCTCGGCCAGTTCAACAAAAACAATTGAAGTTTGGCAAAGTCCAAATGCATCTGTTGGAACTTTTCCTTCAACAGGTTGCGACCCAGTTGTAGTTAATTTCAATAACACCAGTACTGCAGGTACTCCAATGACCTATTTGTGGACATTTAGCGATGGTACAACATCCACATTACAAAATCCTGTTCATGTTTTTTCCCCTGCTGGTGTTTACGGTTTTTCACTTTCTGTTTCAACCAATCAAAATTGTATTGACACAAGTAATGTAACCTCAGTAAACAGCATTACTGTGGCACCTAATCCAACAGCCGATTTTAACTATATCTCGGCAAATGGCTTGTGCTTTAATGGACATAATTTTTCATTTACAAACTCTTCCATATTTCCAATTCCGGGAACTATTTCCTGGAATTTTGGTGGCAATGCATCAACACCAACTTCAACGTCTCAAACAGTTCCTAATATTACATACAATGCTCCAGGAATTTATCCTGTTACATTAATCGCTTTTCAAAACGGATGTAATGATACCATTACTAAATTTATTGAGATATATGAAAACCCAGTTGCTTCTGTAGAACCTCTAATTGCCGTAGGATGTGATCCCTTCTCGATTAGTTTTATAAATTCAAGTACAGCCGCTTCCAATTTAAGTTATTTCTGGAATTTTAGTGATGGAACGACTTCAACAGAGGCTAATCCAACACATATATTTAGCCCGCCAAATATCTACAGTTATACGCTCACGTTAAAAACTACCAATCTTTGTATAGATAGCAGTCAAATTATTTCTGTTTCTAGTATTACAGTAAATCCATCTCCTATATCTAGTTTTACTGCAAATCCTATAGTTACCAGTATTTTTGATCCTGACATCTTTTTCTTTAATACTTCCCCTACTACTAATATTATAAATTGGTCTTATAACTTTGGAGATGGATTAACTTCCACTGAAGTTAATCCGAACCATACGTATGCTACTTGGGGTGATTATAATGTTACGCAAACAGTAACGAACAACTATGCTTGTTCTAATACGTCAACCATTCTCATTAGAATTCTGCCTGAATTTAGATTTTGGATTCCTAATGCTTTTACACCAGGTAACAAAGATAATTTGAATGATATATTTAAACCTATTGTAATAGGAGTCGAGGACTATACTTTCTTAATTTTCAATAGATGGGGGCAACAAATATTTAAAACTAATGACCCTAACGCGGGTTGGAACGGCACCTTTAAAAATCAACCATGCACAGATGATGTATATGTTTGGAAATGTGAATTTTTAAATATTGTATCCAAATCAACCGAGTCGCATGTTGGCCATGTGACCCTAGTTCGCTAAAAATAAATCTGAATTAATATTAAGTTGTTCATAATCCCTTTTTGTTTTAATTTTTAACTCGCAAAAAATACTTTCTTTTGTTACGTGAATAATTTATTTACTAAAATAAGAGATAAACATGCCCTTTGGTACAAAGGAATTATATTTGCATTTTCAGTAATTTTTTGTGTTTATGTGTTGCCAAAAAAAACAACCATTGAAACCACACAAATTAAAACTGGGGATGTTTGGCTAAATGAAGATTTAATCTCTCCATTTGATTTTTTGATAAAAAAAACCATTTCGGAACTTGCGGTTGACAGCAAAGAACAAAAAAAACAAATTGCGTATTTCAATAAAATTAAATTAAATACAGATTTAATCATATCTGAATTAAACATACAGTCTGAATCTACTAAAAACAAAATTAAAACATATATAGACAGTTTGCTTTCTATAGGTGTTTATTCTCCTTCCTTAAATATTCCACAGGGGGATTCCGTTTTTTATATCGTTGAAAACAATGAAGTATTTTTAACGAGTAAAGAAAAATTATTTAATGAAACGAAAATACAACAGTTTTTATCTGAAAAATTATCAGATCAAAAAATTATAAATGAGTTAGTAAAAAAAATAAAGCCTAACATCATTTATGATGAGGATTTATCGAAAGAAATGGCCAATGAAGAGTCTGAACCAAATTATATCTATAAATCAAAGGTTGTACAAGGCGAAGTTATATTAAGAAAAAACGATGTTGTTAGCGCTGAACAAAGTAATATTCTCGAAAGCTACAACCAAGAACTGAAAGAACAAGAAGGAAAGGCATCTTTACTAACTGTAGTTGCTGGACAGATACTAGCCTGTATTTTAATATTGGGAATCATGATGCTGTTTTTGGCGTTTTTTAGAAAAACCATTTTTAGTCAAAATTCACAAGTGACCTTTATTTTTTTAATCATTTTATTAATAATCCTTATTACCAGCATCGTGGCTTCTTATAATATAAAATTTATATATGCAGTTCCTTATTGTTTGGTGCCAATATTAATTAGAGTATTTTTTGACAGTAGAACATCTTTATTTAATTTTTTAAATATTATTTTATTGTGTGCGTTTTTTGTTCCTGATAAATTTGAATTTGTATTTCTACAGTTAATAGCTGGTATTGGAACTATTTTTAGCGTAGCTGATATGGGGAAACGCTCAAAACTATTCATGTCTGCACTTCTTACATTTGTGTTTTACGTTTCTTCATATGTTGCATATCATTTGATAAACAATACACCGCAAGCCGTTAGCGAATTTCGAAATTATATACCGTTTTTAATAAGTAGCGTGTGCGTGTTGTTTTCATTTCCACTAATATATATATTTGAAAAGCTTTTTGGTTTTACTTCAGACTTTACGCTATTAGAATTATGTGATTTAAATTCTCCTTTATTACGACAATTGTCTCAAAAAATACCAGGAACCTTTCAGCATTCATTACAAGTAGCAAACTTAGCAGAAGAGGCCTGCTATAAAATAGGTGGAAATCCGCTATTAGTGAGAACTGGGGCCATGTATCATGATATTGGTAAAATGAGTAATCCTCGGTTTTTTACTGAAAATCAAGTAGGAGAAGTTAGTCCTCATGAAGATTTATCTTCAGAGGAAAGTGCTCAAATCATTATTGATCATGTGATTAATGGTGTTGAAATAGCGAAAGAAAATAAACTCCCAGAAGCTGTTATTGATTTTATCAGAACGCATCATGGCACCACTACTACTCGATTCTTTTTACATAATTACAAGAAAGAACATGAAGGTGAAATTATAAATGAAGATTTATTTAGGTATCCTGGTCCAATTCCATTTAGCAAAGAAACAGCTATATTAATGATGGCAGATGGAGTAGAAGCCTCATCGAGAAGTTTAAAAAAATATGATGCCATTGCAATTGATGAGTTAGTTGATAAAATTATTAATCATCAAATAAATGAAAATCAATTTTTGAATGCTGATATCACATTCAGAGATATTAATCAAATAAAGAAAATTTTTAAAAAACGCTTAATGAATATATATCATGTGAGAATTGAATACCCGCGATAACTAATAGCATTTTTTTAACTTCTCACATATAGTTTTGATTTCTTTTACATTAATATCTTTTTCTGTATCAATTTTATAAATTTTCATTTGTTTACGACCTTCAGATAAAAGTTTTGGATGTGACACTTGATTGCCTTTTACAAAACTAATATGAATGGTTCTCTTCTTTTTATGATAATCAATAAAACAGAACCAATTTCCCTTATAATAATAAAACGGCGTATTAAATTTTCGTTTTGACTGCAATTCTATTTCACAAAATAAAAAATTATGTAGAAATATAAGAACAGATTGTTCAGGCTCAGGAAGAGATAAAAAGTAATTATCGATTAGCTCATCCAATTAATAATCTCTGTAAAAATTATGAATGCTCGTTTTTACCCCAAAATATATATAAGGAGATTGAAGTTCATATCCTATGTCGTCTTTTAAACTTCTTTGTATATAACCTAACTCCATTCTTAAATTCATTTGGGGAATTAAATAGTATGTAAATTTAATGTCACTTTGCATAAACATCAACTTATTACCTTGGGCTGTTTTATGTCCGTACTCAAACGGACGCGACGTGTAGCTTAAAAAAATATTTTGTCCTAAATTAGAGCCAGTCGAATCCATTCCAATAGTGGCAGAAATGCCTTGTAAACTGATCATCCATCTATTGGCCCTATAACTAACGAATCCCAAATATTCTTTGAAATTGGCCCCAAAAGGATGCGCTAGTGCTTGGCCGTAATGAGCATAATTTTGCTGTACACTTCCATGAGTATATGTATATGGCCTAACTTGATTATATTCTGCTTGGATAGTTAAACCCTTTACATTAAAAGCATTTATGTATTTTGCACCAAGCTGCCAACCTTGTTTATTGGCCCACCAGCCTTTACGTGCTCTAATTTCTTTTAAAAAAAATTCATCGGCTACAGCTTGCCCATATAATTTAAGGCATCCAAATAATTTGCCTGTTATGTTTAATCCCATCATGGAATTATCTGGAGATCCAACTGAGTATTCTTGAGGGCGGTAAAACACTATAGGATTAAGGTAATTTACTTCAAATGTTCTTACACGGTTTGTGTCAGTACCTTGCCATATAATGTTTTCAAAAAACGAAATATTTAACTCTTTAAAAGCATTAAAACTTAAATAATGAAATGTGCCGAATTTGTTTTGTAAACTTTTTTGAGAGCCGTCATACCTCGAAAAATCTTGCATCCAAGAATACCACACATTATATTGTATTCTCCAAACGTTTGTGTTAATAGAAAAATAAGGATTGTTGTTTGAAAAATCCGATAGTAATAAGGAGCGATAACCATCACCTATAAAATGCTTATCTTTTCCTAACTGAAAATTAAATATTTTATTTGGGCTATAGGAAACATAACCTGTTAAATTAGAAAAACTAAAACTGCCATCATTGTTTTTAAACGCACGGCCAAGACCAGGTATTATTCCTGTTGCACGAATTGACGTGTCAATAAAACTAGGGTAACTCACTCGTCCTCCAATTGCCGTTAATGCAAAAGTAAAGTCATTATTAATATTCAACTTGGTATGAGCTCCTCCAATTGTTTCAGAAACAAAATTTGAGGTAAGCATATCATACCCTCCTTGCAAATCAACTATTGGCAAAACTTGAATATTATATTGATTATGTTTGTTTGGTCCCTCATTAAATGTTTTACTTAAAAAATAATTTTTGATAGAATAATGTAGATATTCTATCGAGGTGTCAGAAAAATTTTGAAGCGTTGAAGAAAGATACGGCTTAAAGGAAGAGTGAAATTCTGTATTTGGATTTTTTATATTCCAAGCGTCAATACTATTTTGATTTTCATGATTAATGAAAATATTTTGCGATTGAAAATCATTTTGAGAAAACAAAGATGTCGTCAAAAAACACAATGCAATGATTATGCGGTAATAACAAAAAAATAAATATTTATATAGCTTTAGTCTCAAAACTAATCTCTTTTTGATTTTTTGTTTTTAGCTGTGCGATGTGAAAAATGTACAAATAAAATAAAAGCACCGCTAGAAGCTAAAACAGCTAATAAAGAAAGACTAGGGTTTAAATAATAACTTAATAATGAAACGGCAACCGTAAATACACTAAACACATATATTATAATAACCGTCTTCACATGTGTGTATCCACAATCCAACAAACGATGGTGAAGGTGGTTTCTATCTGCAGCAAATGGTGACTGGCCTTTAGCGGCTCGTATAATAAATATTCGTAACGTATCAGTTAATGGATAAGATAGGGCTGCTATAACAATAATTGGTTTTGAAATATGTACCCAAAAATCATCTAATCTGGTAGTTGGATATTCAATTAGTTTAATACTTAGCACACACACAAACATTCCAATAATAAGGGAACCACTATCTCCCATAAAAATTTTAGCAGGAGAAAAATTGAAAATTAAAAATCCTAATAACGCTCCTGATAAAGAAAAAGATAAAGATGCTAATGTATATTCATTTGCAAAAATAAACCAAACGCCAAAAACAGAAGCTGCTATAAATCCAACCCCAGCTGCTAATCCATCTATTCCATCAATTAAGTTCATTGCATTTACAACCACGATATATGTAAAAAGAGAAAGAAATATGCTTGCCCATTGGGGAATATCTTCCACGCCAAAAACTCCATGTAAACCAGTAATTCTTATATCTCCCATTAATATTAGTATCAAACCAACTAAAATATTTGCAAATAATTTTTTTACTGGTGATGTCCCAATAATATCGTCTTTAACCCCCACAAAAAATAACACTAAGCTAGTTGCCACTAATATTTTAAACTCTTTAACCGATTCATAAATTTGATCATACTCATGTAAATCATCGATATTATACCATAACGAAAAGGAAAATAAAGTGGCCGCATAAATGATTATACCTCCAATTGTTGGAACTGCTCTTTTATGAACCTTTCTATCTTCAGTTGGTAAATCAATCAATCGTTTTAACACCGCTACTTTAATAAGAGCGGGTGTTGAGTACAATACCACTGCAAAGGCGGTAACAAATACTAAAATTAATATGGCCATAATCTTTTTTTAAAAATCGTAATACGTGTTAAATAAATTTGACTTTAAGCTAATTGTATAAAAAGTTGTTCTATTATTAGAAGCATTAAATCCTAAAAAATCTTGGTACCTATAATTATAACCTAAAGATACATTAAAATTATAAGCCGTATTAATTGTATATCCTAGCTGTATTTTTGTAAGAGCGTTATTATAAAAATTAAACTTATTTAAGGATATCCATTGTAAATTTAGCTTAGCATTTAAAAAAGCTCTTTTATATTTAAAATCTCCCAACAAAATCAACTCTTTTCCGTAACCTAATGTATAGGCCAAATTTTGATTATAATGAGAAAAGCTTTGGTTGCTGTAAGTTCCAAACGGACTGTTATATGAGCCCTCAGCCACATCATTATACTCTGCCTGCAACATTAGATTCTTTAATTTAAAAGCATCAAAATATTTAGCTCCTACCTGATAACCAAATGCATTTCCTAATGCAAAGGTATTACTAAAATCATCACCCATAAACTGGCCATAAACCGAAATTTTATTAGTGAGTTTGATATTAACTGTAGTTCCGATCACAATATTGTTTTTATTGTTTAATCCGTAAAATCCTAAATTTGTAAAAATTACTGGATTGAAATACTGCCAATCTAAATGCTGACGATTCGTGCTATCTGCTGCATTCCAAATCATGCCCTGAAAAAAACCCACATTAACTCTTTTACTAAAATTAAAGCTCAAATACTGAAAAGATGCGGCTTTTTTTTGAAATAATGGCTCAGTATACTTTGGCGTTGGCGCCCCGCCAGTTGTTAAATTCATTAAAACAGCATAAATATTTGTATACTGCAATCTTCCTTTCAACCACTCCGACGTCAATCGAATATATGGGTAATTAAAGGCGTTGTCACTTAATAACAAAGAACGATAACCATTTCCTATTTTCTGCTTACCATGTCCTGACTGAATATTAAATTGTTTAATTGGCTGGTAAGAAATAAATCCGGAAGAAAAAGCATAATCATAACCTGTTGTTTTAAACACTTTATATCTTCCTTGTCCGGGTACAATTTTAGTTTGATTGTTATATTTAGAAATATAGTGAGGAAACTTACTTTGATTTTCGGCAAACATCGTTTCAAAATAAAAATCTTTTCCAATTGATCCGCTGGCAATAAACCCTCTAGTATTTGTTGACGTTCGCTGCCATTTAGCAGTGTCATAATAGGCGTTACCTAATTCAATATTCAGAAGAGGATCCACTTTAAATTCATACTTACCTACTTTTGATTTGATATGAATTAAATGATCTAAAAAGACTTTATCCAATAATGGATCATCTGTAATAAATTTAAATACACGATGAGTGTCACCAATAAACTCATATTTTTTATTAAAAAACGGAATGTATGGTTGAATGCTAGAATGTATCTGTTCGGAATCTAAACGGGCTAAATGTTTTTGAGAGATTGTGTTAAAAAAATATTCGTTTGGTAAATTGTAAAATTGAGATTTTAAAGTAAAAGATATAAGTATTAAGATATAAATATTAAGATTTCTAAATCTATTCGGTTGAATTTTTATTTTATGCAAAATGATCACCTATTATTTAGTCTTTTATCTTAATACTTTTTACTTTAATACTAACCCCTACCAAGCCTTAACGCCTTCTTTATTTTTAAAATCGTCGTAAACTTGTTTGATGCCTTCTGGTAATTCTATTTTGTGTTTCCAGCCTAAAGAATGTAAATAGGATACATCCATTAATTTACGTGGTGTCCCATCAGGTTTAGATAAATCGTGAACAATCTCTCCTTTGTAACCAACAATCTCTCTAATCAACAAAGCTAAATCCTTAATTGTTAAATCCGTACCCGAACCAATATTGACGAATTGCTCTCCATCATATGTATTCATCAAAAACACACAAGCATCCCCTAAATCATCGGCATGTAAAAATTCACGCATAGGAGTTCCTGTTCCCCACATTTCAACTGATGGTAAATTATTTTCTTTAGCATCATGAAATTTTCTGATGAGTGCTGGCAAAACATGAGAGTTATTTAAGTTATAATTATCATTTGGCCCATACATATTTGTTGGCATCACCGAAATAAAATTACATCCATACTGACGCTTGTAGCTTTCACACATTTTGATGCCTGCTATTTTTGCAATAGCATAAGGTTCGTTAGTTTCTTCTAACAAACCTGTCAACAAATATTCTTCTTTTAATGGTTGAGGCGCCATTTTAGGGTAGATACAAGAACTACCTAAAAACATTAATTTTTTTACATTATTTAAATACGAATTATGAATCACATTGTTTTGAATCATTAAATTCTCGTAAATAAAATCTGCTCTATAAATATTATTAGCTTGTATTCCGCCAACTTTAGCTGCTGCTAAAAAAACATATTCTGGTTTTTCGGTATTAAAAAAATCGCTAACGGCTTGTGAGTTGCGTAAATCCAATTCTTTTGATGTTCGAGTAATGATATTTTTAAATCCTTTACTTTGTAAATTACGCATAATGGCAGAGCCAACCATTCCGCGATGACCTGCAATATATATTTTGGAATTTAGTTCCATAGTTCTATTTCATTTTAAAAAGCCCCCGCCAGCTGGCGGGGGCTTTAAATTTTACTCTTTATAATTTAATATTTTGTGTCCGCCATCTAATAAATATTTATCTCGTTTAAATATTTCTACGTCAGAAGCTACCATTTCTTTGCAAAGTTCTGCAACGGTGTATGTTGGAGTCCAACCCATATTTGTCTTTGCTTTGGTTGCATCGCCCACCAATAAATCAACCTCAGCTGGTCGGTAATATTTCGGATCAATTTCTACTAATACTTTTCCTGTTGACGCATCAATTCCTTTTTCATTTTCCGCTTTACCTTCCCAATTTAACTTAATGCCAACTTCAGCAAAAGCCATATTTATAAATTCACGAACTGTAATTTTAATTCCTGTTGCTAATACATAATCCTCGGCAACATCTTGTTGCAACATACGCCACATCCCTTCTACATAATCTTTTGCATGACCCCAATCTCTTTCAGAATCAATATTTCCCATAAATAGTTTGTCTTGCAATCCCAAACTAATTTTTGCTGCTGCACGAGTAATCTTACGAGTTACAAAAGTTTCTCCCCGCAATGGACTTTCATGATTAAATAAAATACCATTGCAAGCAAACATTCCGTATGCTTCGCGGTAATTTTTAGTAATCCAAAATGCGTATAATTTAGCAACACCATACGGACTGCGAGGATAAAAAGGTGTAGTTTCTTTTTGAGGAACTTCTTGCACTAAACCATATAACTCAGAAGTAGATGCTTGATAAAAACGAGTTTTCTTCTCTAATCCTAAAATACGAATCGCTTCTAAAATTCTTAAAGTTCCAATGCCATCTGCATTAGCAGTATATTCAGGAGTATCAAAACTAACTTTTACATGGCTCATTGCTGCCAAATTGTAAATTTCGTCTGGTTGTACTTCCTGTACAATTCTAATCAAATTTGTACTATCTGTTAAATCACCATGATGTAATTTAAAATTGACATGTTTTTCATGTTGATCTTGATATAAATGATCTATTCTATCTGTATTAAATAAAGAACTTCTTCTTTTTACACCATGCACTGTATATCCTTTGCTTAAAAGCAATTCCGAAAGGTATGCTCCGTCTTGACCTGTTACTCCTGTAATTAATGCTACTTTACCCATATTTTATGTTATAGAATAGCAATATTACGAAAAATTAACGAAAAAATGATGGGTTTTTTAAGGGACTAGGGCTTTGTTAAATCAAGATTTTTAATAGCTTTGCTTTCCTAAAACACACCTATGAAAACAACATTTGGAAAGCAAAACTATCAAATCTTAATTGGAGGAATTGTATTAATTATTCTTGGATATTTACTAATGATTGGTGGTGGAAGCGAAGATCCAAACGTGTTTAATCCAGCTATTTTTGATACACAACGTATTACGATTGCGCCAATGGTTTGTTTATTAGGCTTTGTAACTGTTATTGTGGCAATTATGTGGCGTCCTAAAACCAAAAACGAAGAAGCTTAATTCTTCTTTTTACCCTTTTTTTCTTTTATGACATATTTTGAAGCATTTATTATTGCCGTTATTGAAGGCTTAACAGAGTTTTTACCAATTTCTTCAACGGGTCATATGATGATTGGCTCTGCTATTTTAGGAATAGAAGCAACTCCTTTTGTTAAACTATTTACCATCGCTATTCAATTAGGCGCTATTTTATCAGTAGTTGTTTTATATTTTAAGAGATTTTTCAAGTCTGTTGATTTTTACATTAAGCTTCTGGTTGCTTTTATCCCTGCGGCTATTTTTGGAGTATTATTAGGAGATTATATAGATGCTGCTCTCGAAAATTTGATAGGCGTTGCGGTTGCTTTATTTATTGGAGGAATTGTATTACTATTTGTAGATAAGTGGTTTAAAAACAATTCAAAAAACGAAGAAAAAGACATTACTTACCCAACAGCTTTAAAAATTGGATTATTTCAATGTTTAGCGATGTGGCCAGGAATGAGTAGAAGCGCTAGTACCATTATTGGTGGTATGACACAGGGATTAACCAGACAAAATGCAGCTGAATTTTCTTTCTTTTTAGCTGTACCAACTATGTTTGCTGCAACTGCAAAAAAATTACTAGATTTTTATAAAGATGGCATTTCATTAAATGGTCAAGAAATTAATCTCCTAATCTTTGGAAATGTCATTGCATTTATTGTAGCGCTATTTGCTATTAAATCCTTTATTGGATTTTTAAATAAACATGGCTTTAAGGGCTTTGGTTGGTACCGAATTATTGTAGGAGGCGTTTTAATAATTTTATTTTTATTAAAAATTCCTATTGCTATTATTTAGGTCTAATATGGAATAATAGCAATGCCAATACTAAATGGATGTATTCCTTTTTGCCCTCTATTTGTAAACACTTCGCTTAAATAGTAGCTGGCCGTTAAACATATTTGCTCAACACCTACTCTAAAATTAATTCCGTAGCGTAAACGATTAATATTTTTAATATCATACATTCTAATTTTTCCATTAGCATCGTCAATTTTAAAAAAATTAGAAGCTACGTACCCAATTCTAGCGCCTAACATCATTTTAAATGTGGTTTTTGTTTTGGTTCTAAACCTAAGTTCTAAAGGCAATTCGATGCTACGTTCATTATATCTATTAGATTTATAAGAATCTTTTTTAGTGTCAATAAAAGTTAAGGTTTGTTTGCTTAAGCTGTCAAATTGATAAATAAATTTTGCATTTGAACTATAATTATGTCCATAAAAACCTAGTCCATATCCAAAACTGAAATTTGAATTAGCGATTGGTTTATCAAACAAAGTATAAAAACCAAAACCAATACATTTCCAATCTGGTTTTATAACTTCAGATATTCCCATCCAAGTCGTATAATTTATTTCGAAAATTAACCTGTCGTTTGGATCAGATTTATAATTTTTCATATCAAATTCCGAAACCGTTTTCTTTGGTTTAGCGCTGTCTTTTTGAGCATTAGCTGTAAATACAATGCTAAAAAGCAGTAAAAAATATATAAAGACTTTTTTCATGAGTGTACCAAAAATAAAGCTTTTTTAGGCGATAAAAAAATTCCGTTTCTCTATAACTACCAAATAGTGCTTGATGCTATAATTGCTACGTTTTGTAGTTTTTTGATTGATGCTTTTATTGTACTTTTGCTGGATAATATATTAAAATGGCAAAAGCAGGTCCAATAGTGTGTTCGTTTTGCGGACGAGATAAGAAAGAAGTAAAAGTTTTAATTGCTGGTGTTACTGGTCACATTTGCGATCAATGTATTTCGCAAGCTTTTAAAATCGTAAATGAAGAAGCTGGAGCCCAAGGTAACCAACAAGTACAACATGCTTTAAATGTACTAAAACCTCATGCTATTAAAAAGCATTTGGATGAATATATTATTGGTCAAGACGAAGCCAAAAAAATAATGAGTGTGGCGGTTTACAACCACTTTAAACGTGTGGCTCATGTTGCTGATGCAAAAGAAGAAATTGAAATTGATAAATCAAACGTCATTTTAGTTGGCGAAACAGGAACGGGTAAAACCTTAATGGCTCGTACCATTGCAAAATTATTAAATGTTCCTTTTTGTATTGCTGATGCTACGGTTTTAACTGAAGCTGGTTACGTAGGCGAAGATGTAGAAAATGTATTAACGCGTTTATTGCAAGCAGCGGATTATGATGTAGCAAGTGCTGAAAGAGGAATTGTATTTATTGATGAAATTGATAAAATTGCTCGCAAAAGCGATAATCCATCTATCACTCGTGATGTGAGTGGTGAAGGTGTGCAACAAGCGATGTTAAAGTTATTAGAAGGTTCTGTTGTAAACGTGCCACCGCAAGGAGGACGAAAACACCCAGATGCAAAAATGATTCAAGTAAATACTCGTAATATTTTATTTATTTGCGGCGGCGCATTTGATGGCATTGATAAAAAAATTGCTCAGCGTTTAAATACGCAAGCTGTAGGGTATTCGGCATCCGTCGCAACAGATGAAATCGACAAAGCTAATTTATTGCAATACGTATCACCTCAAGATTTAAAATCATTTGGTTTAATCCCTGAATTAATTGGTCGCTTACCTGTTTTAACTTACTTAAAACCTTTGGATAGAACTACGCTTCGCTCTATTTTAACAGAGCCTAAAAATGCCTTGATAAAGCAATACAAACAATTGTTTAAAATGGAAGGCATTAAATTGGAGTTTGAAGAAGAGGTATTAAATTTAATAGTTGATAAAGCTTTAGAATTTAAGTTAGGCGCCCGTGGTTTACGTGGTATTTGCGAATCAATTATGGTTGACTTTATGTTTGATGCGCCAAGCGACGAAAAAGCTCCTAAAAACTTAACGATTACTTTAGATTACGCTTTAGAGAAATTGAAAAGTGCTAGGTTAACACAGTTGCATGTGGCTTAAGTATTAATGCTGTACCATTAGTTTTTTTGTGTTTATTAACCCGTTAGGATAAGTAATTCTTATAAAGTAAATGCCTTCTGCCAAATTTTGTAGTTGCAAATGATGTGTTTTTGAATTAACTATTTCTGATAATAAACCTTGTCCTGTAATACTTAACAGTTCTATTTTCTCAAAATCAAAACGACTTGTAACATTTAAAACATCACTTGCAGGATTTGGTAAAATTCGTAATTCGACATTCGGCATTCCAACTTCATTTATCCCCACTGGACTCACCGTTACCGTTATCACATCACTGGTTACACTTTTACATTGTGTTTTAGTAACCGTATAAGTGGTAGTAATAGTTGGACTTGCTTTGGGGTTAGGGCAATTGGCACAACTGAGCCCTGCACTTGGTTGCCAACTAAACAAAGCAGCTTCGCTATTATTTAAACCTATCACAGCACTATCACCTTGCATAATTAAGGTATCATTTTTTACTTTAGCTATTTCTACTTCTTCTACACTTACATCATCAACATAATAATAAGCTAAACCATTACAATTTGTTGGATAGGTATTTTGTATATAATGTTGTGCATGTGTAAAAAAATCTCCAATAGCTAAATAAGCCTCATTACCAACAGCTGTAAAACTACCGCTAACCTCCGACCAGTTAAGGGTATCTCCAATAGCAACACCAGGCGTTGTTACTACTTGTGGCGTGTAATTGCCTGCAATATTTACAAAAACAGTACTACTTGGGTTAGCACACGGAAATGGTGTTGGCGTGAGTAATGCTCCTAGTTTATCAATGGTGTATTTAGCATTATTCCAAACACTTACATAATAAGTAACACAATAAATTTTATTAGCTTTTAATGTATCTATTAATTTTACTTGTGGTATAGTGCTCTCCTGAGTAGCACTTAAAACATAACTTCCAATATCAATATATGCTATACCTGAATGAGGAACCTGAAAACTTGTGAAACATGCGTCAATATATTGATTTGGAATTGTATTAGGATTTGGCAAACATAAATTATAGTATGATGACTGTCCTGCATTAGAGTGACTTAGACACCAAGGCGTTGCATTGGATAGCAAACCAAAAGTACACGAATTATGTTGTTCAAAACTGGAATTAGGCACAAAGTTCTGTGACTTCGTTTTTAAAACAAAACAAAACAAAACAAAACGTTTCATACTTTAAAGGTACAAAAAAGGCAGAACAATTGTTCTGCCTTTTTATTTATTTACTAATCATTAATTTGTCAGTCCATAACAAGGTTTTATCATTGCGCAATTGCACAAAATAAATACCACTTTGTAAATTATTGGTGTTTATTTGTTTGATGCTTTCTAAGTTATCCAAATTAGTTTTATATACTATTTTACCTGTTACATCGTAAATTAATACTTCGGCAACGTTATATTTTTTTAAATCATAAGCCAAGGTAAAGTTTCCGTTATTAGGATTTGGATATAATTTTGCCATTACTCCTTCTGATACACTTACACTGTTTTCTGAATCATCATAACCAAAACGAGCGTTTAATTTATCTGTATAGCAACTATCGCTATACTCTACATACTGATAGCTTAGTATTTGTAATAAGGCTCTTGCTTGGAACACTGCATTACCATATTTGTAGGCACATAAGTTAGCTTGGCACTTACTTTCTGTCTTGAAACAGAAAGTAACAAAGAATTCAAGGCTCTTTAAAATTTAGCTAAAATCTGCATAGTATCAAACTGATTCTTTGAAGCGCTGCGCGAACAGCCCAAAGAATCTACACACATGCCTTCGCTTTTGATACTACTGGATTTATACGCTAAATTTTAAAAGGCCGAAACGCCTCCTCTCGGTGACTTAATGTTAACGACTAACGATCACTTTCTTCACAGTACTCAAACCGTTAGGATAAGTAATTCTTATAAAGTAAATGCCTTCGGCAAAATTTTGTAATTGCAATTGATGAGATTTTGAATTGACCAATTCAGATAATAAAACTTGTCCCGTGATACTTAATAACTCTACTTTCTCAAAATCAAAACGACTTGTAACATTTAAAACATCACTTGCCGGATTTGGTAAAATTCGTAATTCGACATTCGGCATTCCAACTTCATCTATCCCAACGGGACTCACCGTAATAGTAATAACATCAGTTGTTACACTTTTACACTGCGTTTTTGTTACTGTATAAGTGGTGGTAATAGTTGGGCTTGCTTTGGGGTTAGGACAATTGGTGCAACTTAAACCTGTTGTGGGTTGCCAGCTAAACAATGCAGCCTCACTATTATTTAAACCAATCACCGCACTATCTCCTTGCATAATCAACGTATCATTTTTGGCTTTAGCTATTTCTACTTCTTCTACACTTACATCATCTACATAATAATAAGCTAAGCCATTACAATTGGTTGGATAGGTGTTTTGTATATAATGTTGTGAATGAGTGAAAAAATCTCCAATGGCTAAATAGGCTTCATTACCAACTGCGGTAAACGTGCCGCTAACCTCCGTCCAATTTAAGGTATCTCCAATAGCAACACCAGGTGTTGTTACAACCTGTGGCGTGTATTGCCCAGCAATATTTACAAAAACAGTACTACTTGGGTTAGCACACGGAAATGGTGTTGGCGTGAGTAATGCTCCTAGTTTATCAATGGTGTATTTTGCATTATTCCAAACACTTACATAATAAGTAACACAATAAATTTTACCTGCAATCAAGGTATCTATTAATTTTACTTGAGGTACAGTGCTTTCCTGAGTAGTACTTAAAACATAGCTGCCAATATCTATGTATGCAACTCCAGAATGTGGTATTTGAAAACTTGTAAAACACGCATCAATGTATTGCATGGGAGTTGTATATGGATTAGCAATACACATATTGTAATACGCTGACCCCCCTCCATTAGATTGACTGAGACACCAAGGTGATGCGTTATACAGGTATGGATTTACACAATCTAAACTTTCTTCAAAAGACGGATTAGGAACAAGGTTTTGACTATTGCTTTTAAAAGAAAAGCAAAACAATGCAAAGCAAAATAAAATAAAGCGCTTATTCATAACTTAAAGGTACAAAAAAAGCCCTCTGTAAAGTGTTACAGAGGGCTTTTAAATTTGCGTTAATATTATTTCTTTACTCTTACTAATTTAATTACTTTGATTTTATCCAAAAATAAAATGATTGGATATGTTGGATCAAATTCGTACCATTTAGCCGCAAAATTTGGTTTAGCTCCAGCATGATGATGGTTGTTTTGAAACAATTCTCCCATTAATAAAAAATCCCAAAGCAATGTGTTTTTTGATTTATCTCCTTCTTCAAAATTTCGGTAACCATATTTGTGCCCCGCCCAATTTACTATAGCACCTTGTATTGGCCCCATTAAAAAATGAATCGGTAATAATAAAAATATAGTCCAGTGATAACCTGGAACATAAATAAACACTAATAAATAAACAACAAAATATAAAGCACCAAATCCAATACGAGTAAACCAACTATCTGCTACTTTATCAACGGCAGGATATTCTGGGAAATTACGATCAAATTTTTCGTCAATAACTACACGTTTATTTAATACATCATTATATATTTTTCTGGTGTGCATCATCATCGTGTACACATCTTTAAAAAAATGTGGAGTGTGCGGATCTTTTTCAGTATCACTATACGCATGATGCATACGGTGTAAAATAGCATAAGCACGTGCATTTAAATAAGATGAGCCTTGTGTAATCCAAGAAAATAAATAAAAGAATTTCTCCCAAAATTTATTCATCGTAAACATTTTGTGTGCACTATAACGGTGTAAGAAAAATGTTTGTCCGAAAAGAGAAAGGTACCAGTGTAATATTAAGAATAAAAGGATGATCATGTTGTTAGTGTTTTAGTTCGTTGTAAAGGTCAACATTAAAAATGGTTAATTGTTCAAATTAATCGTTAAACATTGTAAAGCTACCGTTTTTAGGGTACAAAAAAACCCTTTACAAGTAGTAAAGGGTTTTAATAATATTAAGTTAACTATCCGTTTAGTGCTTCAGCACCAGCTACAATTTCCAAAATCTCTGTTGTAATAGCCGTTTGACGAGCTTTATTATAACTAATTTTTAAATCACGTAACATGTCTTTTGCATTATCAGTTGCTTTATGCATCGCTGTCATACGGGCACCGTGCTCAGAAGCTAATGAATCTAATAAAGCTTTGTAGAATTGAGTTTTTAATGAACGAGGAATTAAATCGCTCACAATAAATTCTTTACTAGGTTCAAAAATATAATCTGTGTTTGACGATGTGCCTGCAGATGCAGTTGCTTCAACTGGTAAAAATTGTTCAGCTTGCACAATTTGTACGGCTGCATTTTTAAATTGGTTATATACCAAAACCACCTTATCAAAATCTTTTAATACAAAGGCATCCATTACTCTTTCAGCAATTGGTGCAACTGTATTATAATTCAAATTATCAAATACTTCGTTTACATTATGTGGTAAATGAGAACCATGAATAATATAATCCGTACGTTTAAATGCATCAGTTACTTTTTTACCTATTGGTAATACTGTAATTGTACATCCATTGTATTCGTTATTAATTAAATTCCAAGTCTTTTTAATCACGTTTGCATTAAAACCACCTGCTAATCCACGATTAGAAGAAATGGCAATTAATAATACATTTTTTGGTGCAGATTTACGTGCGTAAGCATTTTCAGAAGTATCCAAACTTGAACTTACGTTTTGTAAAATTTCTTGCAATTTGTTAGCGTAAGGACGCATTTGCGTAATTGCATCTTGCGCACGTTTCAATTTAGCAGCACTCACCATTTTCATGGCACTAGTAATCTGCATGGTTGAACCAACGGATACAATTCTATTTCTTACTTCTTTTAAATTTGGCATGTTTATTTAAGATTTTAGAAGTCAGATTTAATATTTATAAATCTGACTTCTTAATTCTAACTTCTTAATTATACTTAGCTGATAATTCTTTTGCAGTAGCTTCTAACACACTTGTAATCGAATCATCAAATTTACCTGCTTTTAAAGCATCAAGTTGCTCTTTATTTTTACGCTCACAAACATCTAAGAATTCTTTTTCAAATTCTTTCACTCTGTTTACTGGAACGTTACGTAATAAGTTTTTAGTTCCTAAGTAAATAATAGCAATTTGTTGTTCAACACGTAGTGGAGAAGCATTAGCTTGTTTCAATATTTCCACGTTACGAGCACCTTTATCTAATACTGATTTTGTTGCAGCATCTAAGTCAGAACCAAACTTTGCAAACGCTTCTAATTCGCGGTATTGAGCTTGATCTAATTTTAAAGTACCTGCTACTTTTTTCATTGATTTAATTTGAGCATTACCACCAACACGAGATACAGAAATACCTACGTTAATTGCTGGACGAACACCAGAGTTAAATAAATTTGACTCTAAGAAAATTTGTCCATCCGTAATCGAAATTACGTTTGTTGGAATGTATGCAGAAACGTCACCTGCTTGTGTTTCGATGATTGGTAAAGCTGTTAATGAACCACCCCCTTTAACAATCGGTTTTAACGACTCAGGTAAATCATTCATGTTACGAGCGATATCATCAGAAGCATTGATTTTAGCAGCACGTTCTAATAATCTACTGTGAAGGTAGAAAACGTCACCAGGATACGCCTCACGTCCAGGAGGACGACGTAATAATAATGACACCTCACGGTAAGCTACAGCTTGTTTAGATAAATCATCATATACAATTAACGCTGGACGACCAGTATCTCTAAAGAACTCACCCACTGCTGCACCAGCAAATGGAGCGTAGAATTGCATTGGAGCAGGATCAGAAGCGTTAGCCGCAACTACTACCGTGTAAGCCATTGCACCATTTTCTTCTAACGTACGAACAACGTTCGCAACAGTAGAACCTTTTTGAGCAATTGCTACATATATACAGAATACAGGTTTTCCTGCATCATAAAATTCTTTTTGATTGATAATTGTATCTAACGCTACTGTTGTTTTACCAGTTTGACGGTCACCAATGATTAACTCACGTTGTCCACGTCCAATTGGAATCATCGCGTCAATCGCTTTGATACCTGTTTGTAAAGGCTCAGTAACTGGCTGACGATAGATTACACCTGGAGCTTTACGCTCTAAAGGTAATTCGTACGTAGTTCCTTGAATTGGTCCTTTACCATCAATAGGATTTCCTAAAGTATCGATAACGCGACCTAACATACCTTCACCAACTTTGATAGAAGCAATACGTCCAGTACGTTTTACCGAAGAACCTTCGCTAATTCCTGTACTTGCACCTAATAATACGGCACCTACGTTATCTTCTTCTAAGTTTAATACAATTCCTTGTAAACCTGTTTCAAATTCAATCAACTCACCTGATTGAACTTTAGATAAACCGTAAATACGAGCGATACCATCACCTACTTGTAATACAGATCCAACTTCTTCTAATTCAGCTTCCGATTTGAAACCTGATAATTGTTGTCTTAAAATTGCAGATACTTCTGCTGGTTTTACTTCAGCCATTTTATTATGGTTTTTATTAATTTAATGCTTTGTTTGTTAATTCTTTTTTCAAATTCGATAGTTGACGAGCAACCGATTTATCCAATTGTTTATCGCCAATTTTTAAAATAAATCCTCCAATAATATTCGCGTCAACTTTCTCTACTAACTCTACTTCTCCGCTTAATTGAGATTTTACTAAATCTAATGCCTTTTGTTTGGTAGCAGCATCCAAACCGTTAGCCGATGTAACTACTGCTGTTAAAATATTTTTATGAGAACGATATTGCTCAATAAATTCATTTGCCATTTCTGGAATAACATTTTCTCTTCTTTTAGAAGCAACAATCGTTAAAAATCCAGAAGTGATTGCATTAAACTTTCCATCAAAAACTGCTTTAATAGTTGCAATTTTTTTGTCAGATTTAATGATAGGGCTATTTAAAAAAGTAATAAATTCTCTAGAGTTTTCACACACATCTTTTACCTGAATCATATCAGCATACACAGCCTCTAATTGGCCTTTCTCTACTGATAAGTCGAGTAATGATTTAGCGTATCTTGATGCAACTATCATGATTAGTTAAGGTTTACGTCTTTCATTAAGTTGTTTACTAATGCTTTTTGTTTTTCATCGCTTGATAATTCGCTACGTAAAATTTTCTCAGCGATTTCAATTGATAAAGTAGCTACTTGGTTTTTTAATTCAGCAACGGCAGCATTTTTTTCGTTAGTAATTTGCTCACGAGCAGATGACATAATACGATCAGCTTCCGCTTGAGATTTAGTTTTTGCTTCAGCAATAATAGCGTCTTTAGTGTCACGTGCTTCTTTTAATAAGTTATCACGTTCAGCACGAGCTTCGGCTAAAATCTTTTCATTATTAGATTTTAACTCACGCATATCGTTTAAAGCATTTTCAGCGCTCGCTAAAGCATCTTCAATTCCTTTTTCACGAGTTTTGATAGCTGTTAAAATTGGCTTCCAAGCAAATTTGCCTAATAACACTAATAATAAGACAAACGTAATTGTTGTCCAAAATATTAAACCAATTGCTGGTTCGATTAAACTTCCTAAAATAAATAAGTTCATTTTATATTGTTTTTAGTTGTACTCTTTTTTTGTTTGTCACCCTGAGCGTAGTCGAAGGGCCAATAAAATAATTTAAACCAAAGCCATTACCAACCGTAATAGCTTTGGTTTGTTTGTTGAAGCTTCTAATTATTTCATTAAAGCAACTACTACACCGAATAATGCAACACCTTCTACAAGGGCTGCAGCGATGATCATTGCTGTTTGAATTTTAGATGTAGCTTCTGGTTGACGTGCAATGGCATCCATTGCGTGTCCACCAATTTGTCCGATACCGATACCAGCGCCTATTACTGCTAAGCCTGCTCCGATTGCTGCGATACTACCTGTCATTTGTTTTTGTTTTTATTGGTTATTAATTAATCTTTAAATTCTTAGTGTCCTGATGTTACATGATCGTCATCCGTTGTATGAGCCCCATCTTCGTTATGGTCAGCAACAGCCGAACCAATAAATAAAGCGGTTAACATGGTAAATACATATGCTTGTAAAAATGCCACTAAACACTCTAACACATCAATAAATAAGGCAAATGCAATTGAAACTGGTGCAATATAAATAGATTTAAAAACAAATATTAAACCTACTAAAGAGATCACAATAATATGACCTGCCGTCATATTTGCAAATAAACGAATCATTAATGCAAACGGTTTTGTTAAGATGCCAACAATCTCAATTGGAATTAAAATTGGCCAAATAGCTTTTGGTGCATGAGGTAAAAATATGTGAGACCAGTAATTTTTGTTTCCATTGATATTAGTTACAATCATTGTAGCAACTGATAAAACTAAAGTGAAAGCGATATTACCAGTTAAGTTAGCGCCTATTGGAATCATCCCAAACACGTTATTAATTAAAATCATGAAGAAAACTGTCAACAAGTAAGGAACAAATTTTTCTGAACCATGTCCAATATTTCCTTTAGCAATATCATCGCGTACAAATGTAATTAAAGGCTCGAAAAAAGATTGCTTTCCTCTAGGTGCAGAAGTAACTCCATACGATTTATATGATTTAGCAATTGATGTAAATAAAACGAAGATTAAAATAGCCGAAAACAACATTTGAGCTACATTTTTAGTAATTGAAACATCATAAAATGATTCCGTAGCGTCTTCACTTATTACTTTTTCTTCCTCTAATCTATATCCGTTATAAGATGCGTGACCATGCTCAAATTTAGCAGATGAGAATAATTGCAATCCTTTAGTTGAAGAATATAAAATAACTGGCAACGGTAAAGCTACCGAGCCCTCTCCTTCACCCCATAAATGCCATGAGTGCGAATCAGCCACGTGTTCTAAAGCTATTGCAGTAATATCTACAGGCGCGTTAGGGTCGTGTAATTTTACGTGAGCAGAACCTGCTGCGTGCGCAGTATCATGATGGCTTGCATCTGCCTCATGTTCTTGAGGTTCCGAAGCTGATAAATTATTTGAAAACCCAATAAATAGGGAAAATATCAATAAAAAGATACTTGTAAAGCGTTTGTATGTATTAATTTTACTAGTCATTACGAAAAAAGGTATTTGTAAGCTTTAAAATTCGGGTGCAAATGTAGGGATAAAATGACAAAACCGAAACTTTTTTTTGGGTTTTAGACAAAGAATATGAAGAATTCGGTGAAAAAAATTGGATAATGTTAAAACACTACGTAATCCTGAGGATTTATAGCAAACCCATTATACCATATCTCAAAATGTAAATGCGGTCCATTGCTATTTTCTCCTGTATTTCCAACAATCCCAATTGCCTCTCCCGCCTTCACAAAGTCACCAGTCTTTTTAGTAATGCTAGATTGATGTTTGTAAACACTAGTTATATTATTATTATGCTGTATTTGAGTTACATAGCCATCATCTGGTGTGAATCCCGCAAAAATAATTGTACCATCTAAGGTTGCTTTTATTAGTTCATTTTCTTTAGAAACGATATCTGTTCCAAAGTGTTCTTCTCTTATATCATATGAAGTAGTAATAACTCCACTGATGGGGGTAAAAAAGAAAAAGTTACTCAATGCACCTAATTTATTTGCCGAAACCTTATCACTTGTCGACTCTAACTGATTGGTTTCTATATCATTGCGGAGTTTAACATCTTGTTCGCTGGGTTTAATATCAATATTGGCATATTTCCCAGTAGAATCTTTTGCTGGCTTAGCTACTCTTCCTTCTGCTTTACCCGAAAACACATTTAGTAGGTTATTTATGTACCAATCTCTCGCAATTAAAGTTTGCTCCAAAGAATCTGCTTTAGAACTCAACATAATAATGTCTTTTCTGTCGTCAACATTACCATATCCAGGTATATACTCTCTAAAAGGCGTAAATGCAACTAAACTAATAACTAGGGTAGTCATTACAATAGTTACAGCACCTAATAAAATGATTAATCCGAGAGGAGAAAGGCGTAATGAGAATTTTTCGGCAAAGGAATCATCGTTTAAAATAACCAATCGGTATTTATTCCGTAATTGATCGGTAAATATTTTCCAACGACTATTTTTGGTTTCAGACATACGTACGATACAAAAATATACTAAATTTACGATTTTGACGTTATAACCTTATTTTTACAAGCTATTTTTTGAGATCATTTACCACATATATATTAAGCACCCTTGTTTTACTTGTTCTTTTTACTGGATGTAAAACAAACAAAAACACCTTTGTTCACAGGGGTTATCACAACTTAACGGCTCGTTATAACGGTTACTATTATGCTACAGAAAGCATAAAAGAAGGTGAAGATAAAATAAGAACAAATTATAAATACGACTATGATAGATTGCTTCCAGTCTTTTTAATGCCCACCAACGAAACGGCAAAAGCAACTTTCCCTGAATTTGATAAGGCTATAAAAAAATCATCAAATTGTATTCAGCGTCATACCATAAAAGATAAAAAAGGAATTGAAATTACAACAGCCGGTAAATGGATAGATAATAACTGGAATGTTATCGGTATTTCTCACTTTTATAAGCGTGAATTTTTTTCAGGAGTTGAGGCTTTTGAATATGTTTTACGAAGCTACAAATCTAACGACAAGTATAAGGCTATGATTTGGCTAGCACGTTCGTATAACGAAATTGGGTCTCCTTCTCAAGCCGAACCAATTATTAGTTTACTGAAAGAAGATAAGAAAATATCTAAGTACGCCAAAAAAGAATTGCCTGCTGTTCAAGCCGACTACTATATTAAGCGAGGAATGTATAAAGAGGCTGAAGAAGCATTATTAAGCGCTCTTAACGGCGGAAGTAACTCAAAAGAAACAAAATCAAGATATAACCTAGTTTCAAAATTTAAGAATAAACCTTCAAAAAAAACAAGAGCGAGGTACTCCTTTATATTAGCTCAACTGTATGAAGAGAAAAAAGAAAATAAAAAAGCAATTCAATATTATAAAAAGGTTATCACATTAAAACCAAATTACGATCTTGTTTTTTATGCTAAAATGAAACAGGCTCGTTTGTATGAAGTAAAATCTGGAAACATCGCAAAATTAAAACGCGAATTGTTTAAAATGACTCGCGACGTAAAAAATGCTGAATACCTTGATGTAATTTATTATACCCTTGGTGAAATTTCAGAAAAAGAAAAAAATGAAACTGAAGCGATTAATAACTATAAATTATCTGTAAAAAACAGTACTCAAAACCCTAAGCAAAAAGCTTTATCCTACTTAAAATTAGGAGAAATTAACTTTGAACAAGCTAATTACTCCCTAGCCAGTGGTTATTACGATAGCACAATGATTACGTTGCCAAAAGACTATAAAGATTATTCGGTAATAGGTAAGCGTAAAGAAACCTTGGAAACTTTAATAGGATACATTAAAACTATACAACGTGAAGATAGTTTGCAGCGCGTGGCTAAAATGAATGATGTTGACAGAACTCGTTTTATAGAAAAAATGATTAAGAAAAATGAGGAAGAAGAAGAGAGAAAAAAAGAAGAAGCTGAAGCTTTACAAAATTCAAATCCAAACTTCAACCCAAATAATGTTCCAAACAATGGATTGCCTAGTATGAATACTGGCGGTGCAAAAGGAGACTGGTATTTTTACAATCAAACCACATTGTCGTTTGGACTTAATGACTTTATTAAAAAGTGGGGAAATAGAAAATTAGAAGATAACTGGAGAAGAAGTCAAAAAGCACTAAGCTTTGATAATTCAACAAACGGAAATGATACTTTAAATGAGTCTTCGCCTGGCAATTCAACTGTAAAGTCAACAAAAAATCCAACGAAAAAAGTAGATTATTATTTACAGGGCTTGCCGCTTAACGACTCGTTATTAAAACTATCTGATAAAACAATTATTGATGCTTATTATAATTTAGGGAGTACCTACAAAGAAGAATTAAACAATAATAAAAAAGCCATTGCAACTTTTGAAGAACTAAACAATAGATATAGTGATCATAAGTATAAATTATCTACTTATTTTCAATTGTATCGCATTTTTGAATCAGTGAAAAACAAACCACAAGCCGATTTTTATAAAAATAAATTACTAAACGAATACCCAAATAGTGAATATGCTCAAATCATCAAAAATCCAAAGTACATTTCAGACAAAAATGCACAAAAGGGAGAAGTGGAATTGTTTTACACAGATACATACAATGAATACTCTAATACTAATTATGCTTTAGCATATAATAAATGCAATGAGTCTGAAGCCAAGTTTGGAAAAAATGATTTTGCTGGAAGATTTGCCTTTATTAAAGCAATGTGCTTGGGTAAATTAAAAGGTGCGGATTCTTTAGAATCAGCCTTAAAACGCGTTCAAATTTTATTTCCAAAAGATCCTGTTACAAAACAAGCTCAAGACATATTGGAAGTGTTGTATAATTTGAAACACCCAAGCGAAGCCACGGGCAATTCAAATGTTAATAAAACAGACACCTTTAGTTTAGACTTAAATGCCCCGCACTTTGTGATTGCGATATGTCCTGATGATGCTGCTATTGCAAACGGATTTAAATCGTCGCTTTCTGACTATAATAATAATTTTTATAGTAACGAAAATTACAGCATTTCAAGTAGTTTATTTGGCAGTGCCGACCAAATTACAACTATAAAAACTTTTAAAAATGCTCAACTAGCTTTAGCATATATTGACAACCTTAGCAAAGATAAAACCGTTTTTTCTGGCAAAGTAAAATCCGAAATGTTCACACTCATGGCTATTTCAGAGGATAATTTACCAAGATTGTTTAGGAAAAAGAAAGTAAGCTATTACAAGCCTTTTTTTGACGATCATTATAAATTACAGAAGTAATTTTATATATTCGTAATTCAAAAAAAAGACTATGTTTCAAAAAGTAAATAAATCTTCGGCCGCTGAGAGTTCTTCAATTAATTTAATTGGTAATGGCACATCTATTAGTGGCGATATTAACTCCAACGGAGATGTAAGAATTGACGGCACCTTAAAAGGTAATATTTCAATTACAGGAAAACTAGTAGTAGGTCCTTCAGGGAATATTGAAGGGAATGTCGATTGCCAAAACGCTGATGTTTCAGGCGAAATTCACGGAAAAGTAACTGTGAGCGAATTATTATCTTTAAAAGCTAGCGCAAAATTATTAGGAGATATTATAACTGGAAAAATATCCATTGAACCTAACGCAACATTTACAGGTACTTGTAATATGGGAGCCGTTGTTAAAAACATAACTAATGTCTCAGAAAAACGACAAGCAGCCACCCAAACCGCTTAACGCATACGCAAAATATAGTGCCCTAGGAGTTCAAATGGCTGTAGTTATTGGTGGAGGTTGTTATGGTGGTTTTAAATTAGATGAATATTACAAAAACACCACTCCTATTTTTACTATAATTTTAAGTTTAGTGTCTATTGCCATAGCCATGTATATTGTTTTAAAAGATTTTATTAAGCCTAGTAAATAAATGCAAAGTCAGAAAAAATATTACATACAATTTATTACCGTATGTTTAGGCGCTCTAATAATATCATACGGATTAAGTCAAATTCCAAATCGTTACTTTACTACCAATCATTTTTGGATTCCTACTGTTTTTTTTGCGCTTAGTACACAAGGAGTAAATGCCTTATTAACTAAAGGCGACAAAGAATCCAAAGAATTTGTTTTTAAAACACTAGCCATGAGTATGGCTCGCTTGTTAGTGTGTATGATTTTTGTATTTGTATACTCATTGATAAATAAACCACAAGCACTAGCATTCACTTGCCATTTTATGATACAATATTTAATTTTTACCATTTTCGAAATTTCGTTTCTTCTAAAATATATAAAACAAGCCAATTAACATTATAATAAACCAATCAACAATTATTAAATAATTAAATGTTTAATAATCTCTAATTTCACGGAACCATAAAACATCATCATGAAAAAAATTTTTATCACCTTATTAGCTATTTGCTCGTTTACATTTAGCCAAGCACAACAAGCGCCTTATCAGGAACCACTTTCAAACATGAAAGGCAGTGAATATAAATTTACTGTAGTAAAAAGTTTAGATGCCAATGCTGTTCAAAACCAAGGCCAAACAGGAACATGTTGGTCGTTTTCTTCCATGTCGTTTTTTGAAAGTGAATTAATCCGTATGGGAAAAGGCAAAGATTTTAATATGGCAGAAATGTTTATAGCGCGCAAAGCCTATCCATTAAAAGCAGATAACTACGTTCGTATGCATGGTAGAGCAAATATGGCAGAAGGCGGTGGATTTTCGGATGTTGTGAATGTGATTAAAAAATATGGTATCGTTCCAGAAGAAGTTTACCCAGGTAAGAAAAATCCTAAAGAAGCTCATAATCATTCGGTACTAGAAGCAACATTAAAAGGAATTACCTCAGCTGTTGCTGATGACAAAAATAATAAGATTGATTTTGAAGCCATGCACACTGCTGTTGAAAGTACATGTGATGCTTATTTAGGAAAATCTCCTGAAAAATTTACCTACAAAGGAAAAGAATACACTCCCAAATCTTACTACGAATCAACAGGAATTAATATTGATGATTACGTGTTTTTAACTTCATTCACACACCATCCTTTTTATAGCAAATTTACATTAGAAGTTCCAGATAATTGGAATTGGGATCAAATGTATAACTTACCGTTAAATGAGTTTCAAGAAGTGATGCAAAATGCCATTAACACTGGCTTTACGTTTGCTTGGGCATCTGATGTTAGCGAAAAAGGATTTAAGTTTAAAGAAGGCTTAGCGGTTGTGCCCGAAATGCCATTTTCAGAAATGAGTGATGCAGAAAAAGCAGACTTAGTAAAAAAACCACATGCACAATTTAAAGTTACACAAGAAAATCGTCAACTAGCATTCGACAACTACGAAACTCAAGATGATCACGGCATGCATATCGTTGGTTTAGTGAAAGATCAAAACTCAACACCTTATTACATTGTAAAAAACTCTTGGGGTAAAGATAGAAATGAATGCGATGGCTATTTTTATGCGTCTGAAGCATACGTTCTATACAAAACAACAAGCATCATGTTACACAAAAAAGCAATTCCTGCAGCTATTGCTAAAAAATTAGGTATCGTTCAGTAAATTTAAATACATGATATTTCTTAAAACCATCAACTTTATACGGTTGATGGTTTTTTGTTTTAAAAAAAAGTCATACGTGCTAGTGGGTATTTTTTAATATAAAAAGACTTAAGTACATATTTATTTATATTTTTGATAGTATAAAACAGAACATAATAAAATCTAACATAACTATATCAAACAATGAAAACAAAAATTACACTTCTATTTAGCTTAGTATTAAGTAGTTTCTTTGGCTTACGTGCCAATAACGTAAACATTAGCGGAACATCTGTTTCAGGCTCAAATGTTACTTTTAATATTAGTTGGGATAACAGTTGGAATGCCAATGTAGCTCCAAATAACTGGGATGCCGTTTGGGTGTTTGTAAAATACCAAGATTGCGCTACACGTTTATGGAATCATGCTGGATTAAGTACAATTTCTGGAGATCATTCAGCTGGTTCGCCTTTACAAGTAGATGCCGTATCTGATGGAAAGGGTGTTTTTATTCGTAGAAGTGCATTAGGTGGAGGAAACACCGGAAGTATATCTGTAACTTTAAAAATGACTATTCCTGCAGGAACATATAACTATAAAGTTTATGGTATTGAAATGGTGAGTGTGCCACAAGGTTCTTTTGAAATTGGTGACGGAACAAGTTCTTCTACATATAATAGTATAAATATCACATCCACTTCACAATCTAGTGGTATTTCATCTGCTACATTGGGCGGAGCGTCAGTAGCAGTTCCAGCAACTTTTCCAATGGGGTTTAATGCCCTTTATTGCATGAAATATGAAATCACTCAAGAACAATATGTTGAATTTTTAAACTCTTTAACTTACACTCAGCAAGCTGCTAGAATTACTGCTGATCCAATTAATCCAGCTGGAACTTATGCGTTTGCTAATGCTAATCGTAATGGTATTCGTATTTCAGTGCCAGGAAGCAACGCAGCCTTGCCAGCAGTTTTTGCTTGTGACTTAACATCAGGAATCGAAAACAACTCTGATGACGGACAAAACATTGCTTGTACTTACTTAAGCTGGGGTGATTTAGCCGCCTATTTAGACTGGTCTGCATTACGCCCTATGACAGAAATGGAATATGAAAAAATTTGCAGAGGACCATTGCCTCGCATTGCTGGTGAATATCCTTGGGGAAGCACAAATATTACTCAAGTATATAATACTTTAGGAGGTTTAGTTAATGACAATACTGCCTCAGAATCATATTCTCCTGTTGCGAATGGCATGTGCGCGTATGGCGTTGCGTCAGGTGCTGCAGTATATGGTCCGTTACGTGCTGGATTGTTTGCAACAGGTAGCTCAGGAAGAGAATCAGCTGGAGCAACCTATTACGGTGTGATGGAAATGGGAGGAAACGTTTATGAAAGAGCAATTACTACTGCAAACGCAAGCGGCGTTGCTTTTACTGGAGCGTTAGGAGATGGAACGTTATTAGCTAGCGGTGAAGCAAATGTTACAAACTGGCCAAGTGTTACAACATCAACTGGTGTTGGACAAAGAGGTGGTCAATGGGTAAGTGCTGCAACGTTAGTTCGTATCTCTGATAGATCACAAATGACAGCAGTAGATGCTACTCGAACATACTTAATGGGAGGAAGAGGTGTTAGATAATAGTAAAAATACATCTATTATAATTCACTTTTTAAATAAACCTAACAGTAAAATTAAATGATAAAAACAACTTACTATATCGTAGTTGTATTTTTAACCCTGCTACTGATTCCCTTTAAAAACCTTGCCCAGTATAATGGTGGCTTGGGTTCGGGAGCTAAAGCAGAAACATACGGTAGTACATTGTGTAGTACGCCTCCGCAGTTTTATGCCTATTTCGGAGGAATATCGCCACTATCTAGTATCGATCAGGTTAATTATACCAGCTGTTCTACCCCACCGCAATTTTTTGCGTATATGGGAGGAGCAGAAGACGGAGCTCATACAAGTCAGCTTAATTTAACTGCTTGTACAACTCCACCACAATTTTTCGCATACATGGGTGGATCCGAAGATGGGGCGCACATGGATGCTAGTATTACAACAACTTGTTCTACTCCTTCTCAATTTTTTGCATATATGGGGGGATCCGAAGATGGTCAGCACGTTGGAAACGTTACTTTCTGTTCTACCGTACCTCCAGTGGCTGCTTTTGCGGCTAATTCAACAACCATTTGCGCAGGAACGGGTGTTTCGTATACAGATCAATCTTTAAACTCTCCTACTACATGGAACTGGGCCTTTGCTGGTGCTACACCTTCTGTATCAACATTACAAAACCCTAACGTTGTTTATAATACACCTGGTGTTTATAATGTGACATTAACGGCTGTGAATATTCATGGGAGTAATACAGTTGTAATGACTAATTACATTATTGTGAATTCAATTCCAATAGCTGATGCAGGAAACAACACGTCTATTTGCACTGGTAATTCTACGATATTAAATGCATCAGGTGGAACATCTTATAGCTGGACTCCATCAACTGGATTAAACGCTACTAATATTGCAAACCCAATTGCAAACCCAACTGCAACAACTATTTATACTGTTAATGTAACGAATAATGGCTGTGCGAAAACAGATGTTGTGACAATTACAGTAACAACACCTCCAACAGCAAACGCCGGTCCTGATTTGAATTTATGTACAGGAACAAATGTTACAATCAACGCAAGTGGTGGCTCTTCATATAGCTGGACACCAGCCCAAGGTTTAAGCTCAACTACAAGTGCAAACCCTGTGGTTACCACAACTACTACAACCACTTATACCTTACTTGTAAGTAATGGTGCGTGTAGCGATGCTGATGTTGTAACCATTAATGTAAAACCATTACCAATAGTTGATGCGGGAACTTCTCAATCAATATGTTCAGGAGCATCTGCTACCTTAACAGCAGTAGGCGGTAGTTCTTACACCTGGACTCCTAGTGGAAGTTTAAATTTTCCAAATAGTATTAGTCCTATAGCTAGCCCTGTATCTACTACTATTTACACACTTACAGCTAGCGATGGGACTTGCACTGCAAAAGACATTGTTACTGTTTCTGTTACTCCTTTACCATTAGCAAATGCAGGAACAGATGCTACCGTTTGTGTAGGTACATCTGCAACTTTAACAGCTACAGGTGGAACAGCCTATAGTTGGATTCCAAATACAAGTTTAAGTTCAACTAACATCGCTAATCCAGTTGCTAATCCAACTATTACAACTGACTATACAGTAACGGTAACAAATAACGGCTGTAGTAAAGATGATATTGTTAGAGTAAATGTATTAGCTGCTCCAACTGCTAATGCTGGTGCTGATAAAAATGTATGTTTAGGTTCTACTACTACTTTAAATGCAAGTGGAGGAACATCTTACTTATGGAGTCCTCCAACTGGATTAAGTTCTAATACGGTGGCTAATCCTATTGTAAACACAACTGTAAACACAACATATACCGTTACTGTTTCAAATGGCGCTTGTTCATCTACTGACATAGTAAACGTGAATGTGTTGGCTTTACCAGTAGTAAGTGCTGGTTCGGATAAAGTAATTTGTACGGGAGATTCAGCAACATTAAATGGATCTGGCGGAATAACCTATACCTGGACGCCAACTACATACTTTGACGGATTTACAAATCATCCTGTTATTGATTATCCAAATAGTATCAGTCCTAAAGCCTTCCCTTATTTAGGCGGAACAACTTCTTACACATTAACTGCAAGCAACGGAAGTTGTACAGCATCTGATGTTGTTACTGTTACAAAAGTATCTCCACCGAATCCTAATGCTGGAAGCGATATCGCTATTTGCCAAGGTAACTCAACACCATTAAATGCAAGTGGTGGCACCTCTTATACATGGAGTCCTGCAATTAATATTAGTAACATCAACAGTAGTAATCCAACAGTAAATCCTGTTTCTACAACAATTTATACGGTTAGTGTTAGTAATGGTGTTTGTGTGCGCAACGACGCTGTTGTTGTAACTGTAGAAACAACGCCAATAGCCTTTGCTGGAAATGATATTAATTTATGTTACGGTTCATCTGCTACATTAAATGCAACAGGTGGAGTTAGTTATGTTTGGAGTCCTTCACAAGGATTAAGTAATACTGGAATTGCAAATCCAGTAGTAACTAATACCAATACAACCGCTTATACGGTAACAGTTACTACCGCAGGTGGTTGCTCATCTTCAGATATAGTTATCGTAAATGCAAAATCTTTACCAATAGTTGATGCTGGTTTAACACAAACCATTTGTCAAGGCAACTCTGTGGTAATGAATCCTACAACAACTGGCACAACTTATACATGGAGCCCTGCTTTTGCATTCAATTTCCCTAATAGTTCAAATCCAACTGCGACTCCAGCAATATCATCAAACTACACCTTAACAGTTGGTGATGGTACTTGTACAGCAAACGATGTCGTATCGGTTTCTGTAACTCCACTTCCTAATGCAAATGCTGGTGCAGATATTTCGATTTGTACGGGAGCAACTGCTACTTTAAATGCAACTGGCGGAGGCACCTATTTATGGTCGCCAAGCGCTGGCTTGAGTAATGCAACTATCGCAAACCCTGTCGCTAATGTAAGCGTAACCACAAATTATACAGTAAGCGTGAGTAATAATGGTTGTACTTCTACAGATGTCGTAACGGTAAATGTGACAAACAATTTAACTATTGACGCTGGAATAAATCAAACGATTTGCGACGGTGGAAATGTTATATTAATTGCCTCTGGAGGCTCAACTTACACATGGAGCCCAGGTACAGGTTTAAATTCTACAACCGGATACTCTGTTAATGCCAATCCAACAGTAACTACTACATATACAGTAAATGCTACTTCTGGTGGATGTTCTGCAACAGATGAAGTAACTGTATTCGTCAATCCAACACCAACTGTGGCTATCAGTTCAAATGGAAATACGGCGTTTTGTAATGGAGGAAGTGTTGATTTAATTTCTTCGAGCTCTGCCACTTCCTATACATGGAGTAATGGAGCAACAACACCAAGTATTACTGTTAATACTTCTGGTAATTACAATGTTACCGTAAGTAATGGTAGTTGTACGGCGAATTCTAATTTCATTGCTGTAACAGTTTATGCAGCAGCAGTAACTAATATTACGCCTAACGGGCCAACAACGTTCTGTAATGGCGGTAGCGTTATTTTATCTGCCAATACTGGTACTAACTATGCATGGTCTACAGGTGCCAATACTCAAACGATCAGTGTTGCTTCTTCTGGGGTGTACAGTGTATCTGTTGACGATTCTAACGGATGTGGCACAGGAACCTCTTCTGTTGCAGTAACTGTAAACCCTAATCCTAGCGCACCTGTTATTACAGCTGGTGGAGCTACTAGTATTTGTATAGGAGATGCAGTAACGTTGTTTTCAGATGCCGCTGATAGTTATTTATGGAACACAGGCGCAACAACAGCTTCTATTTCAGTAACAGCTGCGGGAACTTATAGTGTAACCAATTACAATAGTTTTAATTGTGGTACAACGTCTACAGGTATTACTATTGCAGTTAATGATCCATTAGCAGACTTTACTGGTACTCCAACATTAGTATTTATTCCTAATGCGGTAACATCATTCTCTGCAAATACAACTGGATTTGCGCCATATAATTATTTATGGGAATTTGGAGATGGTGGAACATCTGTATCAGCTACTCCAACTCATACGTATAACTTAGTTGCATTTAACACCGTATCGTTAACCGTAACAGATAATACGGGTTGCTCAAAAATGTTAGTGAAACCAAATTATATTCAAGTTGAGCAATTATTCCCAAGTACTGGTATGACAACAGGCACATCATTAAATATTAGCGGTGTATCTTTCCAAGATCCAGAAATTGGTGTCATTACTTTAGCAGATGGTAATTGCGGAATTAGTGTTGACAGTGGAAAAGTATTTACTCCATTACCAACAGGAAATACCGAACCATTAACTGGTGTATGTGCTTTACCTGGCAAATGGGTAGCCATTGGGAAAAACGGAACCATTATTCATACTATAAATAATGGCGCTAACTGGAATCCGATTGTGAGTGGTACAACGGAAGATTTTAATGCCATACATTGTGCAACACCAACAAGTGGCCACATCGTGGGTAAAAATGGTACCATTCATAAATTTACAGGCTCTGCTGTAACACCAGAAACATCTGGAACGACAGAACACTTAAATGGTATTTATGAATTTGCTAATGGCAGTGCCTACGCTGTTGGAGACAACCAAACCTTGTTATCATACAATGGTGCAGCTTGGACATCACAAACATCTCCCATCAACTTCAACATTAAAGATGTTAGATTCTCTGATGCACTTAATGGATATGTAGTAGGAGCTAATGGTAACATTTTACAAACAACAAATGGTGGTAGCTCTTGGGCTCCTTCATTAACTGGTGTAGATGTTGACTTTAATAGTATTGATGTGGCTGGTACGGACACCGCTTGGGCAACTGGTAGCGGAGGTATAGTATATAAAACCGTAGATAATGGTAACAACTGGGTGAGATACTCTGTTGGGTATACTGATAATCAAACTTCATTAAGAGTAGCTAAAGGCGGTAAAGGCCATGTTGTGGGACACGGTGGAAATGGCAGATATTTTAACGACAATGATGCAGGTTCACCTACGTTTATAAATTCAAAATCCTCTATCTTAAATAGTATTCAACTATATCCAAACCCAGCAAAATATTATTTTAATATCAGTGGCTATTTTGAAAAAGAGGAAAAAGTAACCATTGACATAAAAGATGCGCAAGCTAAATTAGTGAAACAAGCCGTTAACGCCTATGTTTTGGGATCTTATAACGAAAAAATAATGACAGACTATTTTAGTCCGGGTGTATACTTTATTCACATTCAAATTGGCAATCAATCGATGGTTAAAAAATTAATAATAATGAAGTAAAAAAAGTGTATATCACAATTATAAAAACCCGTGCGATAAAATCACACGGGTTTTTATTTTATATGTTATTTTTGTTATATGATTTCTATAAAGTGAGTTTGAATAGTTATAATAAAATAAAGTTTTGGTTCATCAGTTGTGTATTACTTCTGCCTATCTTAACTTTATCTCAAAACCAAGCAGGTACTCCTTTTATAAAAAACTATAAACCCAATGATTTTGGTGCCTCTACAGAAAACTGGGCAGTCGCGCAAGATAAACGAGGTGTGATGTATTTTGGAAATGCTACAGGGGTTTTAGAGTATGATGGTGACAATTGGAAACTAATTCCCGTAACCAATAATTCTTTAGTACGTTCAATTAGTATTGATAGTAATAATGTAGTATATGTTGGCGCAGTGGGAGAGTTTGGTTATTTAGCGTCTGATGAAAAAGGAATTTTAAAGTACCACTCGTTACTAAATTTATTACCAGATAATGAAAAAGATTTTGCTGATGTTTGGAAAACCTATGCCACACCAGAAGGTGTGTATTTTCAAACATTTACGAAACTATTTCTATTAAAAAACAATAAAATAAAAATCTGGAAACCAGAAACCTCTTTTCATTTTAGCTACTATGTAAATAACACATATTATATCAATGAAAAAGGAATTGGCTTAAAAAAAATGCAAGCCAATCAGTTACATCTTATGAATGGTGGTGAATTGTTTTCTGGCCAAAGAATATATAGTATGTTGCCATACTCTGAACAAAAAATACTAATTGCTACTCGTGAAAAAGGATTGTATTTAATGAATACTATTAAACACGCAACGTCTATTACCTCTTTGAATACAAAAACCAACGAACGATTAATAGGCGATCAAGTATATAGTGGTGTAAGTTTACATAACAACACATTTGCATATGGCACACTATTGAATGGTGTTTTAATACTAGACAACAAAGGTGATATTATTCAAGAACTCAACAAAAAAAACGGTCTACAAGATGATATCATCAAGAATATTGGCGTTGACAGTCATCACGATTTGTGGATTACGATGGGAAAAGGAATTGCTAGAGCAGAAATTTCATCTCCTCTAAACTCTTACACTGAAGCTCAGGGATTAAATGGATTAGTAGAAGATATTTTTAAAGTAAAAAACATACTATATGTCGCGACATCTGTAGGCGTATATGCCTACATCAATAGCCAGTTTATAGCGGTAGAGGGGATTAATTCACAAACGTGGTCGTTAAAAAAATTTATAACTGCAAACGATACTCTGCTACTGGCTTCCTCAGAAACTGGATTATTTGAAGTAAATAAAAACAAAAGCAAATTTATTCAGACTGAATATGGTTATTCTTTACACCAATCTAAAATATACCCAAATAGAATATATATGGGAATGAATGATGGATTGACCTCTATCAAGTATGAGAACAAAAAATGGATATACGAAGACTACTTTAATGGAATTGACTATAAAATAAAAAATATTGAAGAAGATAAAAAAGGGAATTTGTGGTTGGCAACACCTGTTGACGGGTTAATAAAAATAGATTTTAATCCAAACTCAAAAGATACTTTAGTCACTGCTTGGAACGAGAAATATTCTATTCAATACTATGATACTACGAATGGATTGCCATCCATGGATAATAATATCCCATATCTGTATAAAAATCAAATCGTATTTGCTACCACCAACGGTATTTATGAATTTGACGAGAAAAGACAATTATTTTATCAATCCTCTTTCTTAAAACAAGAATTAGCTAAATCTCAAGTGTACCGTTTTGCACCAAAAGGAGACACGACTATTTGGATGTTTACAGTAAAACCAGATTTTACAAAAGAAACAGGTATCGCCTATTTAAAAAAAGATAATTCATACATCTGGAACACACAGCCTTTCCGAAAAATTGCAGACAGAGAGGTGCATGCTATATTCCCTGATGAAATCGGTATAACATGGCTTGGCACACCCGATGGATTGATACGCTATGACGCTGCTATCCAAAAAGATTTCTCAATTCCTTTTTATGTGCATATAAGAAGTATTACCATCAATAAAGACTCTGTTTTATTTGGCGGAAATTATTATATTTCTGATAATGGCGTTAACCTACCCACAAACCTACAACCAGATTATCAAAAACCTCAAGTACAATATACATACAATACACTAACCTTTAACTACTCATGCACCAGCTACAGCGACGAGCAATTGAATCTATTTAGTTATTACTTAGAAGGTCATGGTGATGAAAATGATTGGTCAGATTGGACTACAAAAAAGGACAAAGAATACACGGATTTAGATGAAGGAACCTATATTTTTCATGTAAAAGCAAAAAATATTTATGGTATAGAAAGCAAAGAATCATCCTTTTCGTTTACTATTCTTCCTCCATGGTATAGAACCATATGGGCTTACATCACTTATGCGGTATTAATCATTGGGTTAATATACTTAATCATTCGTTTAAGTATTCGTCGATTAGTAAAAGCAAAAACTCAACTTGAAAAAATTGTAAAAGAAAGAACTGCTGAAGTTGTTGAACAAAAACATTTAATTGAAGAAAAACATAAAGAAATAACTGATAGTATTAATTATGCCGAACGAATACAACGCAGTTTTTTAGCAACTAAAGAATTGTTAGACGAAAACTTAAAAGATTACTTTGTGTTTTTTAAACCAAAAGATGTTGTTAGTGGCGATTTTTATTGGGCGGCGTCAATTAGCACAGCCAATGATAAAAAGTTTATTTTAGCAACGGCAGACAGCACCGGGCATGGTGTTCCTGGCGCCATTATGAGTTTATTAAACATCACCAGTTTAGAAAGAGCCACTGAGCAGCATCATACTCCTGATGAAATTTTAAATCATACCAGAAAAACTATTATTGAACGATTAAAAAAAGACGGCAGTGCCGAAGGTGGTAAAGATGGAATGGACTGTAGTTTATGTGTGTATGACTTTTCAGCAAAAAAACTATTTGTTGCTTCGGCAAATAATCCAGTTTGGATTGTTCGTACTAATTCTAATCTAGAAAAAGAAGTTATTGAAATAAAACCAGATAAAATGCCAGTTGGTAAACACGACCGACAAGATGTTCCGTTTACCAAACACGAAATTGATCTCCAATCTGGTGATGTCGTTTATACCTTAACAGATGGTTATCCTGACCAATTTGGCGGAGAAAAAGGTAAAAAATTCATGAGTAAAAACTTAAGAGAACTATTAGCCGAAAACTCTCACTTACCTATGTTTCAACAAAAACAAATACTGGATCAAACATTTAAAAATTGGGTAGGAAACCTTGAACAAATTGATGATGTGACTATTTTAGGCGTTCGTATTAATTAATCCGTACTACAAATTGAGTCATTATATTTAATACGAAGCATCTTTATTGGTTACAAAAATTTAACAAGCGTTAAAATAAACTAATTAAGAGCCCTAAGTGAAAAACTTTCGTGTAAGGTCACTAATTTTATACTAATTTTGGGAGAAATATTAATTTGTAATGGAGGAAAATACATCGAACGAGAATCGTAAAAAATCAGGGTTGTTATGGATTTTAATTGCTTTATTGGCAATTACAAATGGTGTTACTTTTTGGATGTATACACAAGAAAAAAACAAAGCTGCAAATGAAATTATTGTAAAGGAGCAAGTAATCGTAGAACGTGATAACGTGAAAGGTGAACTTTTACAATTACAAAAAGATTACGCTAATTTACAAACTAACGACAAGGCTTTACAGGCTGAAATTGATGCTAAGAAAGCTGAAATAGCTCAATTACTAGAAGATGCTGAAAAACATAAAGGAGATGCGTACATTATTTCTAAGTTGAAAAAAGAATCTGAAACATTACGTCAAATCATGAGAGGTTATGTAAGAACAATTGATTCATTAGGTACTTTAAATAAAACCTTAATTGTAGAAAAAGATAATGTTTTAAAAGAATTAGATTCTGAAAAAGGTAAAACAACCACTTTAAATAAAGAGAAAGAAGATTTAAAAGCAACCATTCAAAAAGGATCTATTTTAACCTGCTTTAATATCACTGCAAAAGGTGTTAAATTTAAAAGTGGCGGTAAAAAAGAAAGTGAAACAAGCAAAGCTTCACGAACTGAAAAAATTAAAGTGTCTTTCTCTTTAGGAGAAAACAAAATTGCAAAAGCTGGTGAAAAAACGGTATTTGTAAGAATTGTTACTCCAGATGGAAAAGAAATGGCAAAAAATTACGACGAAAACTATCGTTTTACTTTTGATAAATCAAGTGGGTATTTTGCTGGCAAACAAGCTTTAAACTATGCAAATACCGAAATTAGTGGCGTTACATACTGCGAAGGTAAAGATCCATTAGTTGCAGGAAACTATATTATTGAAGTTGTTTGTGATGGTGTTATTATAGGAAACACTAGCTTACGATTAGATTAATTAAATCTACAAAATTTAAAAAAGCCCTATGATTTGTTTCATAGGGCTTTTTTATTAATTATATATATCACTTCTTCGGTTTTGGTTTCTGTGTTTTTTGGTCTTCATTTTTTAATGGCTGTGCTTCCACTTCCCCCATTTTCATTTCTTGAGCTGGTTTTAGATCAGTTTTTGTATATTTTACTTTTCCCTTTACAACCCGTGTACCTGACTTAGGTTTTACACAAGTTTTTGCTGTGTCTTTAGGTGTTGGATTTGCTCTTACGCCACCCATAATATTATGATCAACTTGTACGTCTCCTTTTATCGGTTGCTGTGTTTGAGCGCTAGCAGATGATGCATTAAATAACCACATGCCAAAAGTAAAATACAAAATCACGGCAAAACGTTTTGTGAAATGAAATCCTTTAAACTCATTATAAAATGCATCAAAACTTAGAGAAGTTAATTGTGTCTTTTCAAAACGACCACAAACTTTCTCATTTTGTTTGCCAATAAAAAAATCTTTAATCTCTTCGATTGATTTATGACTAAAATCAACGACTGTTTTTACACATTTACCGCAAAAGGCACCTTGCTCATTTGGTGTCATTGTATCCCAATTTTCGTGACAAGGTTTTTGAATTGAAATTTCCATATTGTTTATTTTTACAATTTAGATGCCAGTAAAAAACAAATTCCATAAACCAATACAAAAAAATAGCTTAATCCTTTATTTAGTAGGGGAAAATATGAATATATATAATCCTTGAAAGTTTATAGTTTTTTAAAGAAAACAGGAAAATAACAGCCAATATCATTAAAACAACCCAAATGGTAGGAGTATTTGGAAAGAAAAAATAAAGAATTAAAAAAGTAATAATTCCTTGCAACACTGCTAAGCCATAACTAATATACATAGCTCCCAAAAAATAACCAGGCTCTCTATCAAAATAATAATTGCAGTCAGCACATCTGTCATTCATGATAGGTAGTTCCAACATGTGTTTCTTTTTTTGATACACATTACCTTTTCCACAATTCGGACATTTTTCTTTAAGAATCAATTTTATTAAATTACCCTTAGTAGGTGTTGAATTATTAATGTCGTTCATATTCTTTATTTTTGTGAGTAAAATTACTCATTAGGGTAGTTCTGGTAGTATAATTAAAATAGCATTGTATAGCACAATAAAGACATTTGTGTATATTTATGTAGTGAAAAAACTACTACCAATATATAATATCAAACACTTTAAAGAAGACACTTTAAATACTGATTTTTATGCCAACTATTTTATTCCTCACATTAAACATCATCATATCGTTGCAGAACCACACAAGCACGATTTTTTCTTAATTGTATTGTTTACAAAAGGCAGCGGCACACACGAAATAGATTTTAACACCTATGATATAAAGCCTGGAACTGTTTTTTTAATGAGGCCAGGTCAAATGCATCACTGGATTTTATCTAAAAATATTGATGGATATGTGTTTTTTCATACAGCAAATTTTTATGACAAAGGATTTACACTATCAAGCATTTTAGATTATCCTTTCTTTAATTTAACTCACAATCCACCTCAAGTTTTACTTCAGAAAAAAGCTTTTGAAGAACTACAAAAAACATTTAAAGCCATTGTAGAAGAGTATCAAACAAATGAACTCATGAAATATGAAAAAATTCATTCGCTAATTTCCTTAGTCTATATAGAATTATCAAGACACTACTTACCGGCTACAAGGATTGAAAATGAAACATATTTATTAAAGCTTAGAAAGCTCGAGCATTTTATTGATGTATATTTTAAAACTAAAAAATATCCGCATGAATATGCCAGCCTAATGAATATAAGCGAAAAGCATTTAAATCGTATTTGTAAAGAGTGTTTAAATAAAACCACTTCCGAACTAATAGCCGAACGAATTATTATAGAGGCAAAGCGTTTATTAATTCATAAACAGCATAGTGTATCTGAAATCGCGGCTAACCTAGGATTTGATGATAACTCCTATTTTTCTCGTTTCTTCAAAAAAAATTGTGGCGAAACTCCTATTCACTTTTTAAAAAAATACTAACATGAAAGTATCTGAAAATACAATCAAATGGGGCATGCGTTTATATCCGCCATTGCTACTTCAACGTATTTGGATACGAAACATTGACGCTGGGTTTAAAGGAGCCCATGTGAAAATCAATCGCAGTTTAATGACCCTTAATTTTGGGAAAGCCATTTTTGGCGGCACCATTTATACCGCTACTGATCCTTTTTACGCGATGCTATTTGGACAACTATTAAAACATAAAGGTTATCATATTAGTGTTTGGCTCAAAAGTGCCAGTATACAATTTTTAAGACCTGGCCTAACGGACTTGTATTACCATATCACAATAACTGATGAAATGATTAATGAAGTTGAAGAAGCTTTAAATAATAAAGGTGTTTTTATAAAATCATATACTATAGAAATTTATTCGAAAACTGGTAATTTATATGCCATTGCAAAAAATGAGATTTATATCAGGAAAAAATAATCATTCCATTTAAAATAATCTTATACTTTTGGTCTTTCAAATTTATAGACCTTTTAAACTCAATCTATGTCAATTAGCCAAAAACTTAAAGAACGCAACGGAGAATTATGTGAATTGTGTAATAGCGAATCTGCTACGCATGAATATACCGTGTCTCCAAAAAATGATGAATCCATTGAACACCAAGTGGCATTATGCAATACTTGTTTAGAAGCAATTGATAGTAAAGATGCAAGTTTTCACTGGCGTTGTTTAGAAGGTAGTATTTGGAGTCCTGAACCAAGCGTACAAGCTTTAAGTTATAGAATTTTACAAAACTATAAAGAAGAAGATTGGGCAAACAATTTAATTAGCTCAGTTGATTTAGATGAGAATGTGACTCAATGGGCCTTAAGCGCATTTGAAGTAGCCGATGTTCACAAAGATGCTTTTGGAAATACTTTAGAAAATGGCGATACCATTGTTTTAACTCAAGCCTTAAATGTAAAAGGAACAAACTTTACCGCATCAAAAGGAACTGTGGTTAAAAAAATAAAATTGGTTCACGATAATGTTGAACAGGTTGAAGGAAAAATCAACGATCAAACGATTGTGATACTTTGCAAATACACAAAGAAAAATTAATCATAAAAAAAGCCTCTTATTTCTAAGAGGCTTTTTTGTACACATGAAGGGACTCGAACCCCCACCCTTGCGGACCAGATCCTAAGTCTGGCGCGGCTACCAATTACGCCACATGTGCATTAGGACTGTAAATATACGAATTTTTACAAAATCTCGAATAATTCAAGGCAAAAAATCTTTAAAATCATCTAATATTCTTTAATTTGTATCTCAAAAATCAACATTATGTACGGAAAATTTCAAGAACATTTACAAGGTCAATTAAATGAAATAGAACAAAATGGTTTGTTCAAAAAAGAACGAGTAATTATTACTCCTCAAGGCGCAGCTGTTAAAGTAAGCGACGGAAAAGAAGTAATTATTTTTTGCGCTAATAACTATTTAGGTTTATCATCTCATCCAAAAGTAATTGAAGGAGCAAAAGCTGCTTTAGATTCTCACGGATACGGCATGTCATCTGTTCGTTTTATTTGTGGTACTCAAGATATTCATAAAACATTAGAAAAAAAGATTGCTAACTTTTTAGGACAAGAAGATACTATTTTATATGCAGCGGCATTTGATGCAAATGGCGGTGTATTTGAGCCTCTATTTGGCGAAGAAGACGCAATTATTTCTGATGAATTAAATCATGCGTCTATTATTGATGGTGTGCGTTTGTGTAAAGCACAACGTTACCGTTACAAAAACTGCGACATGGCAGATTTAGAAGAACAATTAATTAAAGCACAAGCTCAACGTTACCGCATCATTGTAACAGATGGTGTATTTAGTATGGATGGCTTTGTAGCTCCTTTAGATAAAATTTGTGACTTAGCAGATAAATACAATGCTTTAGTGATGGTGGATGAAAGCCACGCTTCTGGCTTTATTGGCAAAACAGGTCGTGGAACAGTGGAATTAAAAAACGTAATGAATCGTGTGGATATTATCACAGGCACTTTAGGTAAAGCCTTGGGCGGTGCCATGGGTGGATTTACAACTGGTAAAAAAGAAGTGATTGAAATATTGAGACAACGTTCTCGTCCTTATTTATTTTCAAACTCATTATCTCCTGTAATTGTAGGTGCTAGTATTGCTGTGTTTGATATGTTAAGCGAAACAACCGAATTAAGAGATACTTTAGAAAGCAACATAACTTACTTTAAAACTGGATTACGTAAAATTGGTTTAGAATTTAAAGAAGGAGACTCAGCTATTGTGCCAGTAATGTTATACGACGCAAAACTATCTCAAGTGTTTGCCGATAAATTATTGCTAGAAGGTATTTATGTGATTGGATTCTTCTTCCCGGTGGTTGCAAAAGGACAAGCTCGTATTCGTGTACAATTATCGGCAGCTCATACCAAAGCGCATTTAGATAAGGCATTAGCTGCTTTTGAAAAAGTTGGGAAAGAACTAGGAGTAATTAAGTAGTATAAAATTGGGCGTGCCGGCACAAAGAACAGGCGCCGTCGGGCTGTCGCTGCAATCTTTTGCAAGTGACAGGCAAAAGGATTTTCGCTTGCATCCCTCACGCAGGTTAGTCGCAGGATCGGAACATAAATTGCAAATTTGAATTGAACCCGCGTTAGGGATAGAGGCATTGTTTGAGCTCTTTTTATTTGTCCCGCAGGGCAAATAAAAAAGCGAGTGCCGAAAGCCCGACCCGCAGGGCACGCCATAATAATAAATTAATATATTCTCACTTCAGTGGCTCCATAGCCAAAGTCTTTGTAGGAAGCATCATAATATTCGATGTCATCTACTGTCTTTAGAATGGAAGCAATTTCTTGCTTTAGTTTTCCGTTTCCAACGCCATGGATAACAATCAATTTTTTTATCCCATTACTTAAACAATATTGTAGTTCTTTTTCAAAACGTTCAAGCTGGATGGATAAAATTTCATGATTGGTTAAGCCACTGTGAGAATCCACTAACTCTTCAATATGCAAATCAATTTCTTTGGTTAAATCTTTAATACGTTGTTTAGCTACAGAAGTTTTTTGCGGCTGCTTAAATTCTTTAATCGCTTTTAATCGCGTCAAATCTTCCATTGTAATGGTCTTTTCAACTACTTCTTTATCCAAGAAATTTTCCTTTAAAATATAAGCGTACACAGGAAACTTAAATTCGTTATGCTGAATTAACGTTGACTGTGACATGATTTTATCATTGATATATAAAATCTCTGCCAATGGAATTTGAGATTTGTAATGCATGTTTTTATAAAACAAACATTCTATTTTATGATACGCATATTCTTTAAAAAAGTTTTTCTTAACCTGCTTTAAAAAAACTTTTTGATAGGCCCCTAATTCACCATGCTTTAGTGTTTGAAAATATTCATCATCTTTTACCGAATAAGAAAACAACACATTATATGATGATGAATTGAATAAATAAAATTTATAATCTGTTACCAAGGCTGGCATCTCATGATCGGGTTCAATGATAAAATAAATAGAATCAGATAAAATCGTTTCTAATTCCATTTCAATATTCTCCACTTCGGGATTTAAAATCAATTCCGTATGAATAGGCACTAAATGCTTGCACAAATAAGGGATTTCGAAACCATCTTGCATTTCTACAAAAACCGTTTCCTTATCTTTAAATCTAGTAATGACTCCCTCGCCTACTTCATTTAAAAAACGTACTTTGTCGCCTATTCTTAGTTTCATTTGCTATAAGTTTACTTGAAACGCGCCACTCTCTTTTACCGAATAAAATGGTATATCTAATTGAGCGCACTGCTTTTTCAATTTCTTTACAAATTTATAACTGTTACTGCAATCAGCAATAATAAATGGCTTCGTTTTATAATTAGTTGTGAGTTCAATGGGATTATCGTTACTAACTAAAATATAATTTGGATTTAGTTGTTCAATGCTTGTGTACGAACCTGCTTTTAAAATCACTATCGAATCTAATTTAAAAGCATCCGCACTGACATTTACCGTTTTCAAATCAGAATGATTTAATAAATACGGCTTTACATATCTATCAAAATCTTTGTTTTGAATAGAATTAAAATTACCATAAACACTATGACCAACTCTCAAAGCGAAAAATGATTTATTTTTGATATGAAATACAACAAGTTCTTTTTGTTTGGAGTCACTATAATTATCAATAATAGAGAAAGAAAGCCAAGTAATCACCAATAAACATAATGCTAATACCTGTTTGTAGCTTTTAGTTGATAGTATCATCAAACAGAGTAAAATAATAATAGTCAAAAAACAAAAATCTATTTTTGAAAAAGAAATAAAATCAATAAAGCCAAAATTTGGACTATCTGTTAATTGTGCAAACCACATCATAACAGACGTTGAACCATTAATGATATATACTAAAATATAATTGATGAAAGCAACTTTGTAAAACACCAAAAACAAAGCAGCAGCTCCCATTATCAAAAAACTAATCGGTATGATTATCATATTGGAAAACACAAACCATATTGGAAATTGATGAAAGAAGTATAATGAAATTGGCAAAGTAAATAGCGTAGCCGAAACAGACATTAAAACTCCCGACCAAGTCATTTGTAGAATCTTATTCTCGAAATAATATAATTTCTGAAGAATAGGATACAAATACATAATTCCAAAAACAGCACAGTAACTTAACAAAAATCCAACGTCTTTTATTAAATACGGATTATAAAGTAATAATAGGAAGGCTGATAATAAAAGAGTGTTGTAAGAATTCCCTTGCTTATAAAATGTTTTTCCAACTAACACTAGGCTTAACATCAATGCCGCTCTCAATATTGAAGGAGACAATCCTGTTACTAAAACAAATAGCCACAAGCCAAGCATTATAAAAACAAACTTAGTTTTCTTATACTTATCGTATTTGTCTATTAGAGAAAATAAAAAAATTAAAACAGCATATAAAACGCCTGTATGCATACCAGACACGGATAAAATATGTAGTGTTCCTGAGTGAGAAAAACTTTGCATCACCTCAGCATCAATTTCATCATCATAACCAACTAATAAAGCCGAACAAATCGAAAAAGCTTCTTGTGATAATCCACTATCCCGAAGTATAGAAACTAATTTAGATTTTATATATGTGCCAATTTGAGAAAGATGAAAATTATTGTTTTTGGAAATCGCACTAATAGTTTTGCTTTCTGTAAATACGGTGTGAAACACATTTTTACTTTCTAAAAACTCTTTATAGTTAAATTCGTTAGGGTTTTTAGGTTCATTTAAATAGCTAAATTTTGAATTAATCAATAACTCATTTCCAACATTTAATTTAAGTGTTGAATCTTGCTTCACGTAAACAATTGTTCTTCCTTCAGCGTAATGCCATATGCCATCAGATTCAATAGTATTTACTTTAACCAAAAGCTTTACAAATTTTTCTGAAACATCAGGAACCTCATCAATTGTTGCAATGAAAGATTGCGGATGAGTAGTTAAAAAACGAGCATAATGATTTGCATTGTTTTTTTCATCAGATAAAAAACAAGACTCATAAGCAAGAAAAAATAAGAAAATATTGACCGAACAAATAAATAAAACTTTCTTTAAGTAACTTGTTTGTTTATGAAATCTGTAAAATAAAAAAGTAATAAGAACTAATACGAATGATAAAAAACATATCAAATGTATGTTGGCAAAAAAACCAAACTGCATAAAACATAAAACACCAATTACATATGGAAATAAGATTTTAAAGAATGGTATAGACTTAAAATTTATCATTCACCTAAACTAAATAATGCAAAAATTATTTACGTTACCGTTAAAGAGGTTTTTAGCACATTACACTAAATTTTTAAACCTATCAATAGAATATCGTCCGTTTGCTCATAAGAACCCTGCCAATCAGCTATTTCTTTTACTAACTTTTCGTTTAATTCTTCAAGAGATAAATGATTGTTCATCAATAAAAACTGACGTAAACGAGCAGGGTTGTATTTTTTATTTCTATCTCCGCCAAACTGATCTGTAATACCATCTGTAAATAAAAACAATAAATCATCCTTCTTAACAGCTATTGTTTTGGAAGGAATGACACTGTCAAAATCAGCATAACCCCCAATATTAACATTTTCGGACGATAGAGTAATCAATTCATCGTTGGATATAATATATAATGGTCTATTCGCATTCACATATTCAACAGTGTTCTTAGCCTTATTAAAACATATTAAAGAAATGTCCAATCCATCATTAATTTGTCCATCTGTATTTTGACTTAATCTTACATTTATCTCTCTTCTTAGAAACTCTAACATCTTTGCGGGACTATGATGGCTTATATGTTCATCAACCGATTCATTTAAGATGCTACTAGAAATTAAAGACATAAATGCGCCAGGCACTCCATGCCCGGTGCAGTCAACTACTGCAACAAATATTAAATCATCAATTTCCTTAATCCAATAATAATCTCCACTAACAATATTTCGAGGTTTATAAAACAAGCAATGATCAACAAAATATTTAGACAAAACATCTACACTAGGTAAAATAGTTTGTTGGATTCGCTGTGCATATTTTATACTATCTGTTAGGTCTTTATTAATGCCCTGTATTAATCCGTTTTGCAATTCAATCTCTCTTTTTTTAGTCTCGATTTCATAGGTTCGAGCTTTTACTTGCAATTCAAGTTTTTGTTTTTCTCTCTTTAAACGCTTTTCTCTATTTACAACAAAGAAATATAGTAAGGCAGCTATTATCAATCCAATAACTATATAAAATAGTTTGGTTTTCCAAAAAGGAGGCGTCACGCTAAAATGATAGGTGTATTCTTTTGAGTTTGAAAAGTCATTACTTAATGAAGCTTTAATAACCAAACTATAATCTCCTGCCGGCAAATTACGGTAGGTAATTTCGTTAAAGCTAAACAGTTGAATCCAGTCCTTATCAAACCCAATTAATTTATAGCTATAATTCATTTGCTTTTGTTCAGCAATATTATCCGTATTCAAAATAAATTGAATTGTATTATGTGTGTAATCCAACCTTAAGTCTTTAGGCATTTTATACCAATTATAGTATCCGTCAAATCCTAATGCAGAAAATTCTCCCGACCTAAACAATGAAGAATCTGCCCAATCAACAAACTTGTTTTCAATTAATATATTATTAATAAAAACTGCGACTGGTTTTTGATCTAATGTCTTCTCGTTATCATTAATGTTTTGATATTGAGTTAAGCCTTCTACCGAGCCTATCCAAATAAAACCATTATCATCAAATACAGCAGTGTTTGATTTATTATCGTAGGAAGCAAAACCTTGTCCTTTATTATAAGATTTTATCTCTTTAATTTTATTTAAATAGGTATCAATTTTTAACTCATTAATGCCATTATTTGAAATAAACCAAACAACATTATCAGTCATTAAAATCGTGTTTATACAATTGCTGCTGATTCCTTCTTTGGTAGCGATTTTTTCAAAAGCGTTTGTTTGTCCTTTTTCAAAATAACGTACTTGAAGTTTGTTTTTTAAAATAATCGCTCCAACGTCCGATGTACCTAGCCACATATTTCCGTTCCAATCTTTGGCAATAGTTTGAACATTTTTAAATATGGTGTACTCATTATTAACATACCCTGATTTTGGATTCAATTTCCAAACCCCTTCATTTGAAGTAATCCAGATATTGTTTTCATCATCTTCTACCAAACATGACACATTAAAATTTGATAGTTCTGTAATTGGAAAAGAACTAATAGAGTACGTAAAATCTTTATTTAAGATAATTCTATCTACCTTAGATGTTCCTTGAAAACCAACCCAAATAGCACCGTTAGACGCTTTATAAACATAAGACACATAATTAGAACTTAAATTGTTTGTTTCTGAAATGGTTTTAGAAACCTGCAATTGTTTCGAAGAATTTTCTTTTGAAATAATACTAAGTCCACCTCCAACAGTTCCTAATAAAATATTACCGTTATTATCTTCGGCAATACTTTTTATGATAGATTCGCTTATTCCTTGTTCCCAAAAACAGCGTGTAAATTTTTTATTTTTATACTTAAAAGCTCCTCCGCCATATGTACCTGTCCAAATTGAACTGTCAGATGATTTAAAAACACTCATCACCTTTTCTTCTTCTAAGCCCGATTTTTGATTGTAACTTAATGAACTTTTATTGTTAACGGCAACCAACCCATCATTTAAAGTTCCCACCCATAAATTTTGAAATTTATCTTGTTTAAAACACAAAGGATTATTTCCAAAAAAACCTTGGCCATTGCTTAACCATGAAATGTCTTTTTTAAAATAAGAATTTTCGTTCGTGTTTTTATCTACTGGAACTTTTAAAAAACCAAATCCATCAGTTGCCAAATAAATATTTCCATCGTCATCTTTTTGAATGTTTATAAACCTGAGGATATTATCTATTCCAACTACAATCGAATCAAGATTTAAATAGTTAGCAAAAAAGCCTGTATTATTAATGAAGTCAAATTTTATTTCTGCTAATCCATTTCCCCAATCACTAACCAATAAATTTTTTCTTTTATCAAATTCTATCGAATAAATCGCATCTCCTTTAAATAAATTAGACATATTGAAATTAACAATACGTACTAGTTTATTTTTAATTGTTGTTGAAGCTACGGAGTTCTGAATTAAAACAAATTTTGGAATTTTTGTAGAGATTGTTTTTTCTATAAAGAATAATCCTTTTTTACTTGTGGAAATCCACAAATTCCCATCCTCATCAAATTCGGCATCCGTAGGATTTTGAGAAGAAATATTTGGAATAGGCACAGAGTCTAATTGATAAGTAGGTTTGGTAATATCTAAAACATAATAGCCTCTTGATGTAATAATATGCAAAACGCCTTTATCTTCTAGAATTTTTTTGACATTCCCGTTTATCTTTTTGTACAGTTCTCGCGAGTCTATTTTACTTCCTGTATATGAACAAAATCCTTTTTTCGTTCCAATAAATAAAACATCTCTTGAAAACAATAAACTAGAAATTTCATTAGATGGAAGACCGTTAGTAGTTGTAAAATTTTCAAAGTTTTTGCCGTTGAACTTTGATAAGCCATAATTTGTAGCCAACCACAAATTCCCGTATTCATCTTGTTCAATATATTTAACGGTAGATTGAATTAATCCGTCTTTTACAGAAAATTTTTGAAGGTTCATTTTTTGAGAAAATCCCATAAATGAACTGCATAAAAAAAGTAATATGACGTAGTGGCGTGTTTTCACAAATAATTGTTCAACACAAGTTTAACTAAAAAATAATACAAAATAGCCTTATTCGTCTAAAATAATGCTGTTAACCCTGCGTGGATTTTTCCAATTCTCAGATCAAATCCGGCACCATATTGTTTTCCAAGAGCATAACTTAAATTAAAAATACCTGCCTTAGTTTCAAAATTTATACCAGCTCCCAAGCTCATTGGTGTATCATTAGTGTATCCCGAAACATTTGCGTTTTCATACCAAGCCCCTTCGGCGAAAACAAAAATGTTGGAATTCTTCTCGAATAAAAAACGATATTCTATTGTAGGAATCACATATGAAGATGCGTAGATGCTTTCTTCATCAAATCCTCTGAGGGTTCTTAATCCACCTATTCTAAATAACTCGTTTTTATAAATCGTATTCCCAAACACACTTCCAAATTGAGACGCCAGTTTAACAACATGATTTTTTTTAATATTAATATAACCTGCGATATTTCCCTCGAACTGATATTGTGATGTTTTTAAAGAAATAGTTGAATAAGCCAAATCATTAATTTTTGGGTTTTTACGAATTTGTCGGCTTCCAACACCTCCTTGTGCATTTACAGAAATTCCTTTTTTTGGATTAAAACGATAATCTAATTTTTCTATAAAAACTCCCAATCCATAAGCCTGTGTAATCACATCTGCATACTCAGGCAAAACAGTAATGTTTTCCAATCCCTTCGTTGTAATTAAATTGGCATTTCGTTGCTTATAAAAAGCTTTCAAATAATTTAATCCACTGAAATAATAATTCAAGCCTAATCCATTATTAACATCTAAAAACGTAGTGTCTTTCTTATATATTTTGATGTTGTAATCTACGCCAATTGGCAAACCAGCTATATATGGATAAATTACCGTTGCTTTTAAGTCTTGTGTTTGTGTTTGTAATCTTCTCCAATTAATATCAAAGGTTTCTCCTGTTTTTAAAATAGAATTTACGAGCTTTATTTTTAAATCTCCCGTCAAGATAGTTTTACCATTCTCACTAGGTAAAATGCCAACAATACCGTCAAACTGAGAAGCTGTTTTCTTTTCTAAAAACAAAAACAATTTATTTTGTTTATCGGTAAGCTGTATAACAGGAGCCTTTTTTTCGGTAACAAATGGAAGCTGTCTAATTTTTTTGGAAACGTTACTAAACACTTCGGCGCTATAAGGCATGCCATTTTTGATTCCCAAATACCTCAACAAAAACTTCTGACTTACCTTTCCTGTTCCTTCAGTTATTAAGCTATCTAGTTTTACAAACACATTTTTTTCAATTTTTACAAGAGCTTTTACTTGTGATTTATCAAATTGTAAACTATCTAATTTAGCTAGTACAAAAGGATAACCATTGTTTTCATAATATAAAATCAGCTTCTCCATAAACCTCGAAAGTTCTGTAAACTTAAATGGTCGATTTGTAAAAAAACGCTCGTTATAGCCTAATTTACTAATAATGCCTTGGTCTTTTTTAGCATACCTTAAATTTACCCATTTGTATTTTTCGCCGGCATTAATGTAAGCTATATAGTTCAATGAGTCTTGTTGTATACTATCAACACTAGCCGAAATATAGCCTTCGTTAACAAGCGAAACATATATTTTATTAGTTTCTTGTAAGATAAACTCTTTGCTAGTAACTTGCTTTTTGTAATTTATTTTTTTGAAAACAGCTTGACTGTCGGTATTCACTACTTTTAGTTTATATATAAGCTGTGCTGTTGATGGAAGATTTACCAACAAAAGTAATAGTAAAAAATATGTTAATTTATATATCAACGGTAATAGCTTCTAAGGTAATTATTTTTAACTTCACACTAAATTATTTAATACAGTTAAACGCATGAACCAATCCTTTATTGTTATAACAAAACGAGGATTGCAACTTTAAAATAAATTTAAAAACAAAGAATAAATGAAACGTATTATCACAATTGTAGGCATTGGCGCATTTTTATTAATTATTATGGGTTACGGATGCAGCACACGTAACAGATTTGTTGATTTAAACGAAACAGTTGTTTCTCAATGGCATCAAGTAGAAAGCCAATATCAACGCCGTGTTGATTTAATACCAAACATTGTAAAAACGGTTGAAGCCGAAGCAAATTTCGAAAAATCAACATTAACGGCCGTAGTGGAAGCTCGTGCTAAAGCAACTCAAGTTACTATTGATCCAACAAATATGACTTCCGAAAACATGAATCAGTTTAAGCAAGCGCAAGGAGAATTATCTTCTGCTATTGGTAAATTGTTAATGGTAACCGAAAATTACCCAAATTTGAAATCAAGCCAAGCGTTTAGCGAATTACGCGTTGAGTTAGAAGGTTGCGAAAACAGAATTGCTGTAGAACGCATGAAATATAACGACGTCGTGAAAAATTTTAACGCAAGCATTAAAAAAATTCCTGCAAGTTTATTTGCTTGGGGATATAAAGATGCAACATACTTTGAAGCTGATGCTGGTGCCGAAAAAGCTCCAAAAGTAGAAATGAATATTAAATAAGTAATATGTTTTTTAATAAACGCTTAGTTTCTGCCGCCGATGAAATTCGTTTAATAAAAGCTATTCAGTTAGCCGAATTAAAAACATCGGGCGAAATACGCATTCACGTTGAAAAAACATGTAAAGGTGATGCGCTAGAAGAATGCAAAAAACAATTTGTAAAATTGAATATGCATCAAACTAAGGATAGAAATGGCATTTTATTTTTCCTAGCCATTAACTCAAAATCCTTTGCGGTATGGGGAGATGAAGGTATTCATCAAAAAGTATCAGATGAATTTTGGAAAAGTATCACAGATTGTGCCATTGGTTATTTTAAACAAAACGATTTAATGACTGGCATTGAAAAAGCGGTTGAATTGTGTGGCGAAAAATTAAAAATGCATTTCCCAATTGAGGCAGATGATAAAAATGAACTCTCAAACGAAATATCCTACTAATTGAAAAAATTATCGTGGATACTTGCTCTTTTTATCAGTTTATTTGCTGTATCGGCATTTGCTCAAATTCCTGAACGACCCAATCCTAATCGTTTAGTCAATAATTTATCTAAAGCCTTTCCCAATTTTTTATCTCAACAGGAGGAACAACAACTCGAGCAGCAGTTACAAAACTTTAGCTTAGAAACATCTAACCAAATATGTATTGTTATTGTTGATGATTTGAATGGCTTAGACGATGCCTCATTTGCGGTAGAAATTTTAAACAAATGGGGAGTTGGACAAAAAGACAAAAACAATGGTGTTGTTATATTGGTTAAGCCCACTGGAAATTCTGGAGAAAGACGTTTGTTTATTTCTGTTGGCTATGGCCTTGAGGGTGCAATTACCGATTTGCAAACTAAACATATTAGAGAAAATGAAATTGTTCCCTATTTTAAACAACAACAATTTTATCAAGGATTAGAAGCTGGTTGCCAAGCATTAATGTTAGCGGCCAGAGGGGAATACAACGAAAAAACTGCTCCCAAACAAAATGGATTGAAAGATTTTATAGGTAATCATCCTATCCTATTTTTAATTTTTGTTATTATCGTGGTTCTTATTCTATTTAAAGGTGGAGGCAGAAGTGGCGGCGGCGGTATAACTTACTTTGGCGGCGGCTCCTCGTTTGGAGGATTTAGCGGCGGCGGGGGTGGCGGTTCTTCTTTTGGTGGTTTTGGGGGTGGCTCAGGTGGCGGTGGCGGTTCTGGTGGTAGTTGGTAATAATAAATTTGTATATTTATACTTACAAACTATATCATTACCCCTATGAAAAAAAATTTACTTACACTATTAATTAACTTATTTGCGTTCTCATTATTCTCTCAAATTAGCATCACCGCTTCTGATATGCCTGTTAGTGGCGATACTCTGAGATATAGTAACGCTAGATTGAATTCTGTTGGAGATTATACAACAACAGGCGCCAATCACACATGGATGTTTGATACTTTACGCTATACATCACAAGGTCGCAGAGATTTTAAAATAGGAACTAGCACTCCATATTCGATCTTTTTTGGCCTTACTGCCTACGGCGAAAAAACTTTAGATACTGTTCCAATTCCAAATATTCCAATCCCAGGTGTTCCAGCAATTAGCATCACTGATTTGTATAGTTTTTATAGTAAATCACCTATGATAAATCCTACGAAGTTTTTAGCAGAAGGATTAGGTTTAAAAATTAGCGGAATTCCTGTTCCTAATTTTTACTCTAATGAGGACGAGTTGTACTTCTTTCCACTAAATTATGGAGATAGAGATTCTAGCACTTTCAGGTTTTCAACTATTTCAAATACCTTAATTCCTTTTCAATACATTAAACAAGGCCACAGAATTACCGAAGTAGATGGATGGGGAACGATTGCTACGCCACATGGCACGGTGAGCTGTATAAGAGTTGTTACAACTCAATATTCTATTGATACTCTTAAAGGAACAGTAACTCTTCCTATTATCGGAACTCAGCCATTTGCGTTTGGATTTCCAAATTATGTAAGAAGTTATCAGTGGTTAACAAACGGCGTACATATTCCTTATTTTGAAGTATCTGGAACCTTAAATGGAGCCAATTTTAATCCTAACCAAGCTAGATATAGAGATAACTATATCAATTTTGTTGGTATTAAAGAACAATCTCTCAATTTAGCACTTTCTGTTTTTCCAAACCCCTCCACTCATCAATTAACGATCATCACGTCAAAAGATAATGGTTCCATAAAGGCTGAATTGGTTGATCTTCAAGGAAAAGTAGTTTTATCAAGCAACTTAAATGATAATTCAAATATGGTAAACCAACATATTATAGATGTATCTGGTTTTGCAAAAGGGATGTATATTTTGAATTTGTCTAATTTAGAAGGCAAACAATCCTTAAAAATTTCGATACAATAGTTTTGATTAATAAATAATTCAATTATTTTTACCCTGTCTGCCGACAGGCAGGCCAAAAATATAAATAACAAATAAAAAAACATTATTATGAGTTCTCATCACGACCACGACAATCATTCTCACGAAGCAAAACCAGTTGCATTTCGTACACCATTAATTTTAGGATTAGTAACTATTTTAGTTATTCTATTAGCTGTTAGCACATGTGATAACAACCACCATAGCAAATGCGAGTGCAAAGAAGATTGTTCTGAAGAGTGCATGAAAAAATGCGAATCAGGTGACCACTCAGGACACGATGCTGCTGCTGTTCACGGAACCGAGCATGCTGAAGGAACACATGAAGTAGTTGCTGAAGAACATACTGCTGTTGCAGACACAACTGTAAAAGCTGATACGGCTCACGTTGCAGCACCAGCTAAAGTTGAAGGGCCAGCTCATCACTAGTAAATAAAATATATTATAAAAGCCCTGCAACTTTTGTGGGGCTTTTTTGTTTTTAGACAAGAACCCAATAAACAGCGCCTTTTCTTTTGTGGGTTCAACAGGATTTTTGTAATATTACACACCTTAAAAAAATTTAAAATGGCTACAGATAACTTTCAAGCACACGATTATTATTTAATGGACGAATTATTAAGTGATGAACACAAATTAATTCGCGATACTGCCCGCGCTTGGGTAAAAAAAGAAGTAACTCCAATCGTGGAAGAAGCTTGTCAAACAACAACATTTCCAAAACAATGGATTAAAGGATTAGCAGAGATTGGTGCTTTTGGACCATATATTCCAGCAGAGTATGGCGGACCAGGCTTAGACCAAATATCATACGGATTAATTATGCAAGAATTAGAGCGTGGCGATAGCGGTTTACGTTCAACAGCATCAGTTCAAAGTTCATTAGTGATGTATCCTATTTATGCATACGGTAGCGAAGAACAAAAGAAAAAATATTTACCAAAATTAGCAACGGGCGATTTAATGGGCTGCTTTGGTTTAACAGAACCAGATCATGGAAGTAACCCAAATGGTATGATTACTAACTTTAAAGATAAAGGTGATCACTACTTATTAAACGGTGCTAAAATGTGGATTAGTAACTCTCCATTTGCTGATATTGCTATTGTTTGGGCAAAAGATGAAGCAGGTGAAGTAAGAGGTTTAATTGTTGAAAGAGGAGATCCAGGTTTTACCACTCCTGAAACTCATGGAAAATGGAGTTTACGCGCCAGCGCTACTGGAGAGTTAGTATTTGATAATGTAAAAGTTCCAAAAGAAAATTTATTACCAAACGTTAAAGGATTAAAAGGACCTTTAGGTTGCTTAAACTCTGCACGTTTTGGTATTGCTTGGGGTGTAATTGGTGCAGCTATGGATTGTTACGATAGCGCTTTACGTTACAGTAAAGAACGTATCCAATTTGGTAAACCAATTGGTGCTTTCCAATTAACACAAAAGAAATTAGCGGAGATGATTACAGAAATTACAAAGGCTCAGTTATTGACTTTCCGTTTAGGTCAGTTAAAAAATGAGAACCGTGCAACTCCTGCTCAAATCTCTATGGCTAAACGTAATAACGTAAACATGGCTTTACAAATTGCTCGCGAAGCTCGTCAAATACATGGTGGTATGGGTATTACAGGTGAGTACCCAATTATGCGCCACATGATGAACTTAGAGTCAGTAATTACTTACGAAGGAACTCATGATATCCATTTATTAATTACGGGTATGGATGTAACAGGATTTAATGCTTTTAATTAATAACCAAAACATATATCAATAAAAAAACCCGAAGAAATCTTCGGGTTTTTTTATTTTATAATTTTCCATTCACAATCTCATCAACAACTGATGGATCAAGCAAAGTGGAAGTATCCCCTAAATTACTGATATCGCCTTCGGCCACTTTACGTAAAATACGACGCATGATTTTTCCACTGCGTGTTTTAGGTAAACCACTGACGATTTGAATTTTATCTGGTTTTGCAATTGGTCCAATTATTTTATTAACCTCAGCAATAATTTCTTTACGTAAATTATCATGATTTTTAGTAGTTGAAGGTGCTATCACATAAGCATAAATACCTTGTCCTTTAATATCATGAGGATAGCCTACTACGGCACTTTCTACAACATCTGCATGTGTATTAATAGCACTTTCAACTTCAGCAGTTCCAATACGATGTCCTGAAATATTCATCACGTCATCTACACGACCTGTAATTCTATAAAATCCATTTTCGTCTCTACGGCAACCATCGCCTGTAAAATATAATCCTGGATAGGTTTCAAAATACGCTTGCTTACAACGAGCATGATCTCCATAGGTTGTGCGAATCATTGATGGCCACGGAAATTTAATACATAAGTTTCCTTCCACATTATTTCCTAAAATTTCATTTCCTTTTTCATCCACTAATAGAGGTTGAACTCCAGGCATTGGCAAAGTTGCAAAACTTGGTTTAGCAGGAGTTACACCAGCCAATGAAGAAATTAAAACTCCTCCTGTTTCAGTTTGCCACCAAGTATCTACAATTGGGCATTTTTCTTTTCCAATATTTTTATTGTACCAGTGCCAAGCCTCTTCGTTAATGGGTTCTCCAACACTTCCTAATACTTTTAAAGAATCTAGCTTGTATGGTTTTACAAAATCTAATCCTGCTGCCTCCAAGGCTCTAATAGCTGTTGGCGCTGTGTAGAAATGTGTGACTTTATATTTATCAATCACTTGCCAAAAACGCCCTGCATCCGGAAATGTAGGTACGCCTTCAAAAATTACTGAACTAGCTCCTGCTAATAATGGCCCATAGGCAATATAAGAATGGCCTGTAATCCAACCCACATCAGCAGTGCACCAAAATAAATCTTTTGAGCCTGCATTCAAATCCATTTGAAATACATTTTGAAATGTATAACACGTATACACCATATAACCGCCGCAAGTATGCACCACTCCTTTTGGTTTTCCTGTAGAACCAGAAGTGTATAAAATAAACAAAATATCTTCTGCGTCCATTAATTCGGCAGCACAAGTACTCGATGCGTTAGGAACCACATCTTGCCATATAACATCCTTATCTGTTAAAGAAATAGAAGTTCCTGTATGTTTATACACTAAAACTTTTTCTACACATGGACAAGTTTCTAATGCCTCGTCAACTACTGCTTTAATGGGAATATCTTTCACGCCTCGATAAGCACCATCTGTTGTTAAAACTACTTTGCAATCACTATCTTGAATTCGACCAGCCAAGGCTGATGACGAAAAGCCTGCAAATACAACCGAATGCACAGCTCCAATACGTGCACAAGCTAACATAGCAAAAACCGTTTCTGGAATCATTGGCATATAAATACAAACTCTATCGCCCTTTTGAATACCAAAAGATTTTAAAGTGTTAGCTACTTTACACACTTCATCATGTAAATTTTGGTAGGTAATAACGCGATGTGTTCCATCCACCGCATTTGGTTCCCAAATAAAAGCGGTTTGATTGGCTTTTGCGGCTAAGTGTCTATCAATGGCGTTTTCAGTAATATTAAACTTTCCATTGATAAACCACTTTACATTCGGGCTATCAAAATTCCACTCTAGAGTTTTAGTCCATTTTTCTTTCCAAGTAAATTCGTTAGCTATATTATCCCAAAAAGCTTCTGGGTTTTCTACTGATTTTTTGTACTCACTGTGGTACTGTTCAAGGCTTGTAATTTGCATGACATGAGATTTTATAATCTAAGTAACATAAAATAATGGGCAAATACAAGCACAAATCGGTCACGATTCTTATTTAGAATCAGTTTAAATTCTGTTTTATGACAATACGATGACACAGGAAAGACTAGAGTTGACGAACTTTACATACGGAATTTATGAACGCTTTTAAGATAATTTCACTCACTCATAAATCAGCTCCTTTGGAGTTGATAGGGAAATTACATTTAGATGAAAATCACCAACAAGATTATTTAGGTGGTTTAAAAATCCGAATGGATTTAAAAGAATTAATGTTCCTAAGTACTTGTAATCGCGTTGAGTTTGTAGTAAACACAGAACGTGAAATTGCTCCAGAATTTTTATCGGATTTGTTTTACTCTGTTAACTCTCGTTTAACTAAAGAAGATTTAACGGCTTTAATTGATAAAACCATTACTTATGAGGGAGAAAACGCTTTAACTCATTTGTTTGAAGTTTCTGCTTCTTTAGATTCACTGGTAGTGGGAGAAAGAGAAATCATTACCCAAGTTCGTAAATCGTATGAGTTTTGCAATTTATTAGGTTTAACTGGCGATACTATTCGTTTGGCCATTAAACAAACAATTGAAACGGCTAAACAAGTTTATACAGATACCGATATTGCTAAAAACCCAGTTTCTATTGTGTCTTTAGCTTACCGTCAGTTACGTAGTTTAGGAATTAAAAATAACGCTCGTATTATTTTTGTTGGTGCTGGCGAAACTAACGCAAACATGGCTAAGTATTTGAAAAAGCATCAATACGCTAATTTCACGGTATTTAATAGAACTTTAGAAAATGCCGAAAAATTAGCAAAAGAATTAAATGGCAAAGCTCGCGAATTAGCTCATATCAAAGATTTTAAAGAAGGCTTTGATGTATTAATTTCTTGCACGGGTGCCCAAGGAGCAGTTGTAACAAACGAAATTTATAAATCATTAATCGGGAATGATACTGCTAAAAAAGTCATTATTGATTTGGCAATTCCTGCTGATATTGATGCAAAAGTAATTGAGTCGAACGACGTTCATTACATTGATATTGAATCCTTAAAAAAACAAGCGGCTGATAATTTATTGAAGCGTGAAGGAGAAATTGAAGCTTGTAAAGCCATTATCAATAATAAAGTAGAAGAGTTTAAACAATTGTTTCAAGAGCGTAGAATTGAATTAGCCTTTGGAGAAATTCCTAAGCAAATCAAGTATATCAAAGAAACTGCTTTAAACGAAGTATTTGCTAAAGAAATGAATACTCTTGACCCACAAGGAAAAGAAGTACTTGACAAAGTATTAAGCTACATGGAAAAAAAATACAATGCTTTAGCTATTAAAACAGCAAAGAAGGTGTTTTTAGAAGAGGATTTATAATTTACTGCATAGTAAAAAAGTTCTTTCGTTCCCCTCCAACTGACAAAAAAATAACTTATCTTGTAGCCTCTAATTTTATTACAATACTATGATTATCATTGGCACACGCGGTAGCGATTTAGCACTTTGGCAAGCTAATTTCACAAAAGATTTATTAGAAAAACAAGGTCACGAAGTGGAGATAAAAATTATCGAAACTAAAGGTGATACCTCTCAACAATGGAATACTAGTTTTGATAAATTAGAAGGAAAAGGATTCTTTACTAAAGAATTAGAAGAAGCCTTATTAAATAAAACGATTGATGTTGCTGTTCATTCGCACAAAGATTTGCCAACCGAAAATCCTGATGGACTAATTATTGCAGGAGTTTCCTCTCGCGAAAACCCGGCAGATTGGTTAATTATGCGTGATGAAGCAGAAGACACCACCAAGAAATTTAATTTAAAACAAGGCGCAAAAGTTGGCACGTCTTCGGCCAGAAGAAAATCACAATTATTGTCATTCAGACCGGATGTTGAGATTACTGATTTACGTGGCAATGTGCCAACACGAATTAATAAATTAAAAGAAGGTCAGTATGATGCGATTATATTGGCTGCTGCTGGATTAGAGCGTTTAGAATTAGATTTATCAGCTTTTACGGTTGAACAATTAGAGACTTCTGAATTTGTTCCAGCTCCCGCACAAGGTGTGCTAGCATGGCAAATACGCGAAGACGATTATAAATTAAGTGATGTGTTTGATGCTGTGTGTGATTACGATGTGATGATTAATATCAACATCGAACGACGTGTATTAAATTTATTAGATGGGGGTTGTCAATTGCCCCTAGGTGTTTTTTGCGACACGGAGATGAACGACCAAGATCGAAAATTATTTAAAGTGTGGGTTTCGGCAGCTGATGCATGGAATACTCAAGTAAAACAATTGTATTACGAAACAACCAATACGGAAGATTTACCAGAAAAAATAGTTGAACACTTACAACGCATCAGTTCAAAATCAATTTTTATTTCTCGCGAAGCGCACGAAAGCAATAACTTAAATAGATGGTTAACTAATTTAGGTTTTAATGTAGAATGCAAAAGCTTAATTGATTTAAAAAAACTAACGATTAAGGAATTACCTAAAAGCGATTGGTTGTTTTTTAGCAGCAAACATGCCGTAGAGTTTTTCTTTATGCAAAAACCAGATATTGGAACTACTAAAATTGGATGCATTGGCAAATCTACATCTCAAGCTATTCGCGAATTAGGCTTGCGTGCTGATTTTATTGGACAAAGTACGGATACAAAACTAGTAGGAAAACAATTCTCTGCTCGTGTAGGTTTAGGTAAAGTTGTTTTTCCTGTAGCTCGCGAAAGCATGCGCACCATTCAATGGCAATTTCCTAAACAACAAAACTGTATTGATTTGCCAATTTATGCCGCATTAAAGGTGCCTCACGAAGTTGCTGAAACAACAGATATATTAGTATTTACAAGTCCTAGCAATGCAGAATCTTATTTAGAAAAAAATAAAATTCACCCACATCAAAAAGTAATTGCGATGGGCGAAGCAACAGAAAAATCATTATTAAAAGCAAAAGTAAAAGCCGAACAAATTACTAAACCATATTCGTTTGATGATTTAGGTTTATATAGAGCGATATTACATACACTATAAAAGACAGAAAAGACAAAAGGGATTGAAGCGACATAAATCCAATAATCTTTGAAAGAATAACCTATATGACACCCTTTCAAAATCCAACCATATATATTGGCGGTTTACGAATAGATGAACCCATTACAGTGCTTACTGATTTTTTATTTATTGGTGTGTGCTTTTTTGCGTTTTTTAAAACAAAACAATTTTCAGCTTATAAAGGTGTTAACTTATACCGTTGGTTTTTTTTACTAACCGGCGCATCCACTTTAGTAGCTGCTTTAATAGGTCATGCATTTTTATACTACTTTGGAGTAGAAGCAAAAATTTATGGCTGGGTAACCGGTATTTTCAGTATTTCGTTTGCACAATTTGCAACCCTACATCATACTCGCCAAAGTATTAGTCAAAAAACATTTAAAGTATTACAAATATTAAACTACGTAGAAATAGTAGTGGCGTCTATTCTACTTTTCATTATTTATTCTTTTGTTGTTGTAGAAATTCACACGGCTTATTCCTTAGTAATTAATGTTACTATACTAGAAGCTATCCATTACAAAAAAACAAAGTCATTGCTTAGTAAAAACATGATTATTGGTGTTGGTATTGCTGTAATTGCTGTGCTTTGCCATGTGTTTAAAATCGCCTTTTCTGTTTGGTTTAATCATGCCGATTTAAGTCATATCTTTATGGCGCTAAGTATGTATATGATGTATAGAGGCGTAGCACAATTTAAACCTGAAAAAGAATTGGAACGCGGATAACGCCGATTAAACAGATTGACACTAATTTTAAATAAGTAATTGAAATAACAAAAAAATATCAGCGCAAATTCGCACAATCTGTGCAATCTGCGTTCCAATAAAAACAAAACATGATAACACATCGTCCACGCAGAAACCGCAAATCAGAAGCTATCCGTAATTTGATTCAAGAAAATCATGTAACAGTAAACGACTTTATTTTTCCTTTATTTTTGATTGATGGGAAAAATAAAAAATCAGAAGTAAAATCGATGCCTGGGATTTTTAGGTTAAGTCCTGATTTGATGCTAAAAGAAATTGAGCAATGTTTAAAATTAGGAATTACCACCTTTGATGTATTCCCAAGTTTAACAGATAAATACAAAGATAAATTCGCTACCGAAAGCACTAACAAAAACGGATTGTATTTAAAAACACTAGCTCAAATTAAAAAGAAATTTCCAGAAGCTTGTATTATGACGGATGTGGCGATGGATCCATATAGCAGCGACGGACATGATGGCTTAGTAGAAAATGGAAAAATAGTCAATGATAAAACATTAGATATTTTGGCTAAAATGGCTGTGGCACAAGCCGACTGTGGTATTGATATCATAGGGCCAAGTGATATGATGGATGGACGAGTTGGATTTATACGTGACTCTTTAGATGACGCAGGACATCAAGACGTTTCTATTATGAGTTACACCGCTAAATATGCGAGTGCGTTCTACGGACCATTTAGAGATGCTTTAGATAGCGCACCAAAATTTGGTGACAAAAAAACCTATCAAATGAATCCTGCAAATAGCAAGGAGGCACTAATTGAAGCACAGTTAGATTTAGAAGAAGGAGCCGATTTTTTAATGGTGAAACCTGCATTATCGTATTTAGATATCATCAAAGACCTCAGCACTAATTTTGATTTACCAATTGCAGCTTATAACGTAAGTGGCGAATATGCCATGGTTAAAGCAGCAGCTGCCAAAGGTTGGATTGATGGAGATAGGGTGCGTGATGAGATTTTGTTAAGTATGAAACGAGCAGGAGCTTCTGTCATCTTAACTTACTTTGCCAAAGAGTGGGCGTTAAAACACAAGTAAATTAATATTTAGAAACTGCTAATGCCCATTTTATTAATACATATTGTAGCGGAATTCGTATGACTGAAATCCAAAACATAAGTCCTAATAATGAATAATTATCAATTACCATTTGTAGGTGTGCGGGTAAAAAAGCAATAAGCATAGCTATAATTAACCAACTAGCTGTTTTTCGAGTTTTACTAAATAAAACTAACACACCAAAAGCTATCTCACAAACGCCACTAATATAAACCAACTCCAACGGAATTGGAAAATAATGTGGCATAATGTTTACATAAAATACTGGTTGAATAAAATGGTTAACTCCCGCCGCTACATAAAGCAAACTCATTAAAAGAAAAGAGATCCGTTTTTTATTCATTACATTTTTACCTCAACCACTACTCCATCCTGCGAAGTATAATAAGTAGGTGTTGTTGCTTTACGCATCGCCAAATATTTGGAATAAACATCCGAGAAGTTTTTACGTTCTGTAATCACTTCATTAAAGTTTCCATTTAGTCCCATTAACAATTCACAGGCTTCGCGTACGGCTCCATTTCCACTTGAAGCTCCAGTTACATAGTCTGCTAAAAAATGACGTATCACATATTCATTAAATAAAGGATTGGAGTTACGAGAAATAAAAATTCTCACGCCACACACTTCTGCTAAACTCAAATCTAACACATCATCAAATACATAGCATATTTCTTTTGTTTGCAATCCATACATTTCACACAAATGTTTTGTAGCATCTAGTTTGTTTGCAAACTTCGAATAAGACGCATGAAAACGTTCTCTATCCACAAAGGTAAATGCAGCCGAATTTTTTTCTCCAGATATAATAGCGGTAGTAGGAGTTGTTTTATGATTTAAATAATAAGAAAACCTTAATAAGTTAGTTCCCATACTATCCACTTCATTAAAATGACTTTGTAATAAATGATCTTTGCTGCCATCTGTAAATACACCATCCCAATCAAACACAAATGCTTTGATGTGTTTTAACTTTTCCATTAACTCTGCTTCTGGCGTTATAAACTGACCTCCAATTTCCGTAAATAGTTGTGTAAGATGCGACATGGTTGTTTTTTATTTTCTTAAAAGTAAAGGTATAAAAAAAGCTTTATCTATAATAGATAAAGCTTTTTTGAGTTTGGTTAATTAATGATAATTATCCTTTCATATCTTGGATATCCAACATTCCAACTGGTTTGCCTCCATCAGTAACAACAATTGTATCAACGTTAGTTTTCTTAAATAAAGAGTTTGCATCATTTAATAAAACATTAGCATCAATTGTAATTGGCTCGCGGTATTCTAAATCAGATAAGTTTTTAGATAAAATATCTCTTCCTTTTTCTCCAATTAATTTACGTAAGCTGCCATCTGTAAATACGCCTTTAATGCTTCCATCAGCTTTAGTAACAGTAACTGCTCCAAAACCAAATTCTGTCATTTTAACGATGGCATCTGTTACCGAAGTGTTTTCAGATACCAAAGGATTAGTAGCCTTAATTGCTTCTTTCACTTTCACCATCATTAAACGAGTATCTTGTATAAATTGGTCAGTACCTAAAGTCGTGAAGTTATTTTCAGTTAATTGTTTGATAATTTTTAATGGTACAGTAATAGTGTGAACACCAATATTAATAGCGTTGCGCACGTGCTCTGCATTACGAACAGATGAGAACATGATTTTTGTATCATAATCATATAAATCAACTGCGTCAACACATTGTTGTACTAAAGCTAAAGCATCATGTCCTTGGTCTTGTAAACGACCAACTAATGGGCAAACATAAGTTGCACCAGCTTGCATAGCCATATAAGCTTGTTGTAAAGTATATACTAAATGTACGTTTACTAAGTAACCTTTATCACGTAACATTTTGCAAGCTCTAACACCTTCTAATGAAACGGGGATTTTAAATACTGTTTTTGTTGGGTCTAATCCTAACGCTAATTGACGCTCAGCTTCTGCTAAAACTTCTTCCGCTGAATTTCCTAACGCTTCAATTTGAAGTACAGGAACAATTTTGCTTAATTTTACAATCGTTCCATCAATATCTGTAATACCTTCTTTTTGCATGAAGGTAGGTGTAGTTGTTAGACCATTTAAGAATCCTAATTTAAAACCTTCTTCAATTTCTTTAAGGTTTGCTGAATCTAAGTATAATTCCATGTTTTATTTTAATTTATGTAATGTTCAAATATAAGTTTAATGAGCCAAAAGCCCAATTTATTTTATTAACCTTCAATTGCTCTTACTCCTGGTAAACTTCCTTGCTCAATGTACTCTAATAGGGCTCCGCCGCCTGTACTGACGTAACTTACCTGACTAGCTAAATTGTATTTGTTAATAGCAGCAACACTGTCACCTCCACCAATCAATGAAAATGCTCCTAACTTAGTAGCCTCTGCAATAGCTAAAGCCACTTGTTTAGTTCCGTTTTCAAAACTACTCATTTCAAAAACTCCCATTGGTCCGTTCCATAAAATAGTTTTTGAGTTCTTAATCACTTCACTATATGTTTTAATAGTTCCAGTGCTAATATCTAATCCCATCCAACCATCAGGAATTGTGTTAATGTCGCTTTCTTTAATGTTTGCATCATTTGCAAAATTATCAGCAATCACAGCATCCGAAGGAATATATAAATTCACGCCTTTTGCTTTTGCTTTCTCTAATAACTCTTTTGCTAAATCTAATTTATCATCTTCACACAACGATTTTCCAATCGTTCCACCGATCGCTTTTACAAACGTAAATGCCATGCCTCCACCTATTAAAATATTGTTGGCTTTACTCATTAACTGCTCAATAATTAAAATTTTATCGCTCACTTTAGCGCCGCCAACAATAGCAGTAAATGGCGCTTCAGCACCATTAATGACTTTATCAATACTTGCTACTTCACCTGCCATGACATAACCAAAACATTTTGCGTCTGGTGCAAAAAATTGTGCAATAACAGCTGTTGACGCATGTGCGCGATGTGCGGTTCCAAACGCATCATTCACATAAATGTCTCCGTGTTTACTTAATTTTTCAGCAAAAGCAACATCTCCTTTTTCTTCTTCTTTATAAAAACGTAAGTTCTCTAATAATAAAACTTGTCCTGGTTTTAATGCTGATGATTTTGCAAAAGCGTCTGCTCCGATACAATCATCTGCAAAAACAACCTCAACTCCTATTAATTTACTAACTGTATTAACAATATGTTTTAAAGAATATTTGTTAGTTGGTCCATCTTTTGGGCGACCTAAATGCGACATTAAAATAACGCTGCCTCCTTTTTCTAAAATTTGTTTAATAGTTGGGGCTGCTGCTCTAATACGAGTATCATCTGTTACTTCAAATGCATCATTTAAAGGAACGTTAAAATCCACACGAATTAATGAGCGTTTGTTTTGAAAATTTAAGCTATCAATAGTTTTCATATATCTAATTTATTTAGGTGTGGGATAGTCCTAGCTAATCCATAATTAGTTTGGGTGCGTAAAAATAATGTATTTTTTAAAATAGAAGAATGTCTCTGATTAAAACTACAGTTTAGTAGGTCTAACCTTGCTTTTTACAATAAATGCGTAAGGATAATCTTCTTTGATTTTCTTTAATAACTCATAAGCTTCTATTTTGGTTTGAAAATCTCCAACATTAATCACGAAATTAGGTTGCTGATACTCTTCGTAAGTAGGAACATCATTATATTTAGATGAAAACTTTGCTTGAACTTCTTTAGCTTTAGTTTTATCTGAACCAAAGTGGATTTTTACACGAAATCCATCACTTTCACCGTTGGTTCGCTTATGATATTCTTCCTTTTTTTCTTGCAAAGCTCTCACTTTTAAGGACGTTTGAATAGACCTGCTATTTGGATTTTCTTGCGAAAATAATCCCAAAAAAGGAGATAAAATGAATATTAAAAATAATATATGTTTCACGGCATAAAAGTACCCATTTTTCCATTAAAATCCTTAAATTAGCCCTGTTTTTTAACGAAAATTAAAATGGACAAATTTTCCTATATTGGCACAAGCGATGTAAACGCTATTGAGAGTTTATTTTTGCAATATTCCCAAGACCCAAATTCTGTAGACGCATCATGGCGTGATTTCTTTAAAGGCTTCGAATTTGCTCGTACTTCCTACGAATCAGATGGTGGAGCAATTCCTGAAAACGTAACAAAAGAGTTTAAAGTCATCAGTTTAATCAATGGTTACCGTCAACGTGGGCATTTGTTTACCAAAACAAATCCTGTTCGTCAACGTCGTAATTACGAACCAACGTTAGATTTAGTAAATTTTGGTTTATCTGAAAAAGACTTAGAAACTGTTTTTCAGGCAGGAAATGAAATAGGCATAGGTAACGCTAAATTGAAAGATATCATTCATCATTTAGATCAAACGTATTGCCAAAGCATCGGGGCTGAATATTTATATATGCGCGAACCACAAGTTGTAAAGTGGTTACAAGAGCGCATGGAAAAAAACAGAAACACACCTGCTTTCTCTACACAAGAGAAAAAGGTAATTCTAAAAAAATTAACTCAAGCTGTAGTTTTCGAAAACTACTTACATACAAAATTTGTTGGTCAAAAACGTTTCTCTTTAGAAGGTGGAGAAGCTGTTATTCCAGCCATGAATGCTTTAATGGAACATGGTGTAAACTTAGGAATTGAAGATTACGTGATTGGTATGGCGCACCGTGGGCGTTTAAACGTGCTTACCAATATCATGAACAAAAGCTATAAAGATGTTTTCACTGAGTTTGAAGGTAGACCAAGTGAAGATTCTTTATTTGATGGAGATGTAAAATACCACATGGGTTACTCTTCAGATCAATTAAGTGATGAAGGTAAAAAAGTTCACATTAGTTTAACTCCTAATCCTTCGCATCTTGAAACGGTTGCTCCTGTTGTTGGAGGTATTGTACGTGCAAAAATTGATAACCGTCACAAAGGCGATAATACAAAAGCATGTGCTATTGCTTTACATGGTGATGCAGCTGTTGCTGGACAAGGGATTGTATACGAAGTTTTACAAATGAGTCAATTAGATGGTTATAAAACAGGTGGAACTATTCACTTCGTAATCAATAACCAGGTTGGTTTCACTACTAACTTTTTAGATGCTCGTTCATCTACGTACTGCACAGATGTTGCTAAAGTTGTATTAAGTCCAGTGTTTCACGTAAACGGTGATGATGTAGAAGCTTTATGTTTCATTTCTAAATTAGCAATGGAATTCCGTCAAACATTTCACCGTGATGTATTTATTGACGTTTTATGTTACCGTAAATATGGCCACAACGAAGGTGATGAGCCACGTTTCACTCAGCCATTATTATATAAAGCTATAGCTGCGCATCCAAACGTAAAAGATATTTACGTGAAAAGACTGCAATCAGATGGCAATACATTAGCAAATGAAGCTAAAGAAATTGAAACTACTTTTAAATCTGAATTAGATGTTAATTTAGATGAAGCTAAAAAAACGGAGAAAGCAAAAATCACATCTTTCTTAGAAGGAAATTGGAAAGGCGTGAAAATGGCTGGACCAAACGACTTTGATGCTTCACCAAAAACAGCCATTGATGAAAAATTATTTTTAGAAATTGCTAAAAAATCTACTGAATTACCAAAAGACAAAAAATTCTTCAATAAAATCCAGAAGTTATTTGATGATCGTAAAGCCATGATTGCTAACGATAATTATGACTGGGCGATGGGTGAGTTATTGGCCTATGGTTCATTAATGAAAGAAGGCTTCCCTGTTCGTTTTAGCGGACAAGATGTGGAACGTGGAACTTTCTCTCACCGTCATGCTATTGTAAAATTAGAAGACAGTGAAGAAGAGTATACTCCATTAAATAATATTGATGCGAAAGTAAAATTAGACATCTACAACTCTTTATTAAGTGAATATGGTGTTTTAGGATTTGAATACGGTTATGCATTTGCTGCACCTAATACATTAACTATTTGGGAAGCTCAGTTTGGAGATTTCTTTAATGGTGCACAAATTATTATTGACCAATATTTAACGTCTGCTGAATACAAATGGCGTCGTATGAATGGTTTAGTAATGTTGTTACCTCATGGTTATGAAGGACAAGGACCAGAGCATTCAAGTGCTCGTATGGAACGTTTCTTACAAGCATGTGCGGAAAACAATATGCAAATTGTAAATGCAACTACGCCAGCTCAACAATTCCATGTGATTCGTCGTCAGTTATGCAGAGATTTCCGTAAACCATTAGTTTGTTTTACTCCTAAAAAATTATTACGTTACCCAAGTTGTGTAAGTAAGTTAACCGACTTTACTAAAGCTAATTTCCAAGAAGTATTAGATGATACAATTGACGCTAAAAACGTAACGCGTGTAGCTTTCTGTTCAGGAAAAGTATATTACGATTTAATTGAGCGCAGAGAAAAAGAAGGAGTAAATGATATTGCATTTATTCGTTTAGAACAATTATATCCGTTCCCTCAAAAACAAATTGATGCTGTTTTAAAGAAATACTCTAAAGCAAAAAACTATTTATTTGTTCAGGAAGAACCTGAAAACATGGGCCCTTGGAGATTTGTTGATAATAACTTACGTTCTTTAAATTTAAAATATGTAGGAAGACATGCTGCAGCTAGTCCTGCAACAGGTTTCTCTAAACGTCATGCAGCCGAGAACGAAGAAATTATGACAAACATTTTTTCTAAAGTATTAGTAAAATAATCATTCAAACATTTATAAATAATTAAAATATTTTTATGGCAATTGTAGAATTAAAAGTACCAAGTCCAGGTGAATCAATTACTGAAGTAGTTATTGCTCGTTGGGTAAAAAACACTGGTGATATCGTTGAAAAAGATGAAGTTTTAGCAGAAGTAGATTCTGATAAAGCAACCTTAACATTAAACGCTGAGGAGTCTGGTAAAATTGAAGTATTAGCGGCTGAAGGCGATACTGTTAAAGTTGGTCAAGTAGTTGTAAAAATTGATACTTCTTTTAAACCAGAAGCGAAAGCTGCTGTAGAAGCTCCAAAAGCTGAAGTTAAAAAAGCAGAACCAGTTGTTACAACTCCAACAACTAATAACAATTCTCAAACAACTAGCTACGCAACTGGCACTCCAAGTGTTGCTGCTGCTAAAATAATGGCAGAGAATAATATTTCTGCTGATCAAATGAGTGGTACTGGTCGCGATGGCCGCATTACTAAACAAGATGTATTAGCTGCTTTATCTAATGGTTTACCAACTGCCGCAAAAGTATTAAGCAATAGCTGGCAAGGTGGTAGAGAAAAAGACAGAGCTAAAATGACATCTTTACGTAAAACAGTTGCTAAGCGTTTAGTAGCAGTAAAAAACGAAACGGCTATGTTAACGACTTTCAACGAAGTTGACATGAGTGAGATTTATGCGATTCGTGCTAAATACAAAGATAAATTTAAAGAGGTTTATGGAACAAATGTAGGATTCATGAGTTTCTTTACAAAAGCAGTAACCGAAGCGTTATATCATTATCCAGCAGTAAACGGAATGATTGATGGCGAAGAGTTAGTGTACAACAAATATTGTGATATTGGTATTGCGGTGAGCGCACCAAAAGGATTAATGGTTCCAGTGTTACGTAATGCCGAGTTAATGAGCATTGCTGATATTGAAAAAGGAATTAAAGATTTAGCAGTTAAAGCACGTGATGGTAAATTAACCATTGCAGATATGGAAGGTGGAACATTCACCATCACTAACGGTGGTGTATTTGGATCTATGATGAGTACTCCAATTATCAATCCTCCGCAAAGTGCTATTTTAGGTATGCACAATGTAGTTGATAGACCAATGGCTGTTAACGGACAAGTAGTTATTCGTCCAATGATGTATATTGCATTAAGCTACGATCATAGAATTATTGACGGAAGAGAATCAGTTGGTTTCTTAGTGAAAGTAAAAGAAATGTTAGAGAACCCAAGCCGTATGTTGTTTGGTGGTAAAGTTCCTGAAGAGATTTTATTAGGATTATAATTCTTCTAAACATAGAAACAAGAACCCTCGGTAAAATTATCGAGGGTTTTTTGTTACTTTTAATCTCCTTCTGTATTATTATACTATGCGACTAATCTTACTACTATTTTTATCTGTACAATTATTTTCTCAAACCAAAAAACTGGATACTGTCTTTTGTGATTGTAATCAGGCGAAAATATTAGCAATAAACAGTAAAACCATATACGGTAAAACCATTGCACCTAAAAGATTTGGAGAGATAAAAGAAATTAGTCCGGCAAAACAAAAAACAACCTATGCCTTCGAAAAGGAACACAATTCGTCTTGGTATAAATTGATAATAAATGTGAGTGGCGAATTAACCATGAATATTATTCCAGCCAAAGCAGATGATGATTATGATTTTATGCTGTTTAAGTCTGCAAAAAATAGTTTTTGTGATAGTTTACAAACCCACAAAATAAATCCTATTAGAGCCTGCATCAGTAGAGATAAAGAAGAATTAAACGGCAAAACAGGATTAAATTATAAATCAACCAGCGAATTTGTAAAACACGGTGTTGGTGCAGCCTACTGTAAAAGTATTCCTGTCAAAAAAGGAGAAATCTATTATTTAGTATTAGATAATGTTTACGAAAAAGGCGATGGACATACCTTAGAGTTTGAAATTTCACAACCTGTTTTATTTAAAGGAACGGTGACGGATGATAATAGTAAAGCCATTAAAACAGAGATTGCTTTAACAAATCAAAAAGGTGATACTGTTATGCTTGAAAAAACAGCAGATGATGGCAGCTATAGTTTTATTGCTCCTCTCACCAAAAATCAATCGTATAATTTAAATTTTTATAACGACAGTAGTTTTAGTTTTACCAAAAGCATTACGCTTGCCGACACTGCACAACTAAAGGTGCTTAAAACTGTTTTACCAAAACTCAAAAAAGGAAACAAATATTCTATTGGCTCAATTAATTTTGTAGGAGGATCTGTACAATATTTACCAAGAGCGATTCCGTCCATGAATAATTTAGCAAAGTTGCTAAAAAAGAATCCTAATTTACGAATTAAAATTATTGGGCATTCTAATGGCAGAGATATGCATGATGAAAAAGGAATTATTGCTTTTACAAAAGGGAGAGCAACCTCTATTCGCAACTATTTGGCTATACAAGGTGTTGATGAAAAACGAATAGAAATTGATGGAAAGGGCGACCACGAAATGTTATTTAAATTGAACGCAACAACCACAGCTGAGCAACAAGAACAAAATAGAAGAGTGGAAATACTCGTATTAGATTTTTAGTGTTGTCCTTCCTCTGGTTGAGGCATTGCATTTTTAAGTGCTTTAAAAAACTCCACTAATTGTAATTTTTGAGCATCGGTTAATTTTGCTTCACCATGCATGATTGTATAAGAACTCATTGGCATTTCTCCTTCTTCAATCATTTCAACACATTCGTCTAATTTGTGGTTTTTGCGTTTTTCTTTATAATTTCCCCAAATCGAAAAATTTAAATGGTGACTTCCTTCATCAATATGATGCTTTATCCACCAAGATACAGGAGCAATATTGGTATACCAAGGATAGGTTGGCTGATTGGAGTGACAATCGTAACAAGCAGTTTTTAACATTCCAGCAACTTCGCTATTAGCAGTGGTTAAAACGATGAAATCTGTTTCGGGATTTATAGGCTCTGTCGTTTTATCAATTCTAATAGATTGAATAGCAAGGAAGAGAAATACAAAAAAGATAATAATATTTTTGAGGGTAAATTTCTTCTTCATGTTTTAAAAATTATGAAATAATAACAATAAGTAAATATGGTATAATTTTTTAAATCTTACCTTTAATATCACTATTTATTTTTTAATTACATTTGTTACATGCATAAATTAATCACTTCAAGCCTTTTATTATTAAGCATTACTGCGTGTTTTGCTCAATCAAAATCTCCAATTACAGTAGCTTTATATAACTGCGAAAATTTTTTTGATACGAAAGATGATCCTAATAAAAAGGACGATGAGTTTTTACCTACTTCTCCATTAAAATGGGACGACACTCGTTACATGAATAAGCTAACTAAAATTGCTCAAGTTCTCGATTCAACGGTTTCTGGTTCTGGTTTGCCTAATTTAGTGGGCTTAGTTGAAGTGGAAAACAAAGAAGTGTTAGAAGACTTAATCTCTAAATCTCAATTAAAAGAAAAATCATACGGTGTATTATGCACTGATAGTCCTGATGAAAGAAGTATTGATGTGGGTTTATTATATGATAAATCAGTTTTTACTTTAGTTGATTTTAAAGAATTAAATGCTACTAATCCATCATTAGGAGATTATAAAACACGCAACATTTTATTTTCTACTTTAAAAGCAACTAATGGCGATGTGCTTTATGTATTTGTAAATCACTGGCCAAGCCGCAGAGAAGGCGAAAAAGAAAGTGAGCCTCGCCGAGTTTTTGCAGCGGAACAAGTGCGAAACAAAATAAACGAATTACAAAAGAAAGATCCTAAAGCCAAAGTAATTGTGATGGGAGACTTTAATGATCATCCTGATAATAACAGTATTTTAAATACACTAAAGGCAAGCGATAAACCAAAAGCTAAAACTGACTTGTATAATGCTTACCAAACATTAGATGCAGCCAAACAAGGCACGCATTACTATGATAAAGAATGGAGAGTGCTAGATCAAATTATTGTATCTCAAGCCTTTATTGGTGCTAAAAAAGGATATAAGTTTAATCCTAAAAATGCAAAGATTTTACGTAAAGATTTTGTGTTATTTAAAAACAATAAAACTGGAGAAGAAAGACCAAACCGCACTTATAGTGGAGAAAAGTATTATAATGGTTACAGCGACCATTTATCTGTTTATATAACGTTAGATTAATAAACTAATTTATAAAAACAACGATTTATAGCGAGAATATTTCTCGCTATTTTTTTGCCTTGTTTTAGCTATTCATCGCAAAAACTTATACCTTAGTGCGTATCTAAAAACAAAAACCATGAAGTACACTGCCATAAAAAAAGACTTATATATTGATAATCGTAAAAATTTTATCAAACTCTTAAAACCAAACTCAATTGCACTATTTGTTAGTAACGATATTTTACCAACTAATGGCGATGGCTCTTTTGGTTTTGTTCAAAACAGTGATTTATTGCATTTATCTGGTATCGATCAAGAAGATACGATCTTAATGATTTTTCCTGAGGTGAAAGATGGAAAACATAAAGAGGTTTTGTTTATTAAAGAAACCAGTGATTTAATTGCTGTGTGGGAAGGTGCTAAATTGACTAAAGAACAAGCAAAAGAAGCAAGTGGTATTGAAAATATTTATTGGCACCATGAGTTCGATAAAATCTTTAAAGGCTTTGTATTTCAGGCAGAACATATTTATTTAAACAGCAACGAGCATACTCGTCGTTATATTGATATGGAAACAGCAGAAATGCGTTTCAATAAAAAAATTAAAGAACAATTTCCTCTTCATACAATTCAACGTTCGGCGCCAATTATGCACCGCATTCGTGCAATCAAACATCCTTTAGAAGTAGAAGCGATTCAACAAGCCTGCAACATTACCGAAAAAGGTTTCCGTCGTTTATTAAACTTCGTGAAACCAGGTGTGATGGAATATGAAATTGAAGCAGAATTAATTCATGAATTTGTTCGTAACAAAAGCCGTGGTTTTGCATACGGACCAATTGTAGCAAGTGGAGCAAATGCTTGTGTATTGCATTATGTAGAAAACAATAGAGCGTGTAAAGATGGTGATGTAATTTTGTTAGATGTAGCTGCCGAATACGCAAACTATGCTAGTGACATGACTCGTGCTATTCCTGTAAACGGAAAATATACAGCTCGTCAAAAAGAAGTATATAATGCCGTATTACGTGTGATGAAAGCTGCTACAAATATGTTAGTAGTTGGTAATACATTTGAAAAATACAACAAAGCCGTTGGCGATTTAATGACAGAAGAGTTATTGCAATTAGGTTTAATTAAATCTGACGAAGTAAAAAATCAAAATCCGGCTTGGCCTGCTTATAAAAAATATTTTATGCATGGTACTTCTCATTTCTTGGGATTAGACGTTCATGATGTTGGATTTTTTGCAGAGCCAATGCAAGCAGGTATGGTATTTACTTGCGAACCTGGAATTTATATTCCAGAAGAAGGATTGGGTATTCGTTTAGAGAACAATATTTTAATTACTCCTACCGGAAATGATGATTTAATGAAAAACATCCCTTTAGAAGCTGATGAAATAGAATCTTTAATGAATAAATAACAATATCTGATTGAAAATCAGTGTTTTAACTTAAAAAATCATATCGAACGAGGTTACCTTTAGCCCCTTTAGGTATTAATGTAAACAAAGACTTTATGTCGAAAGTAGCGTACACAGACCTTGAATTTATTGAAGGGCTCAAGCATAACAACGATGCGGTGTTACGCGCTTTATACAAAAAGTATTATAACCTCGTTCTTAAATATGTTGTAAATAATAGTGGTAATAGCGAAGCTGCTGCCGACATTTATCAAGAAACAATTATTGTTTTATATGAAAATGTTCAGAAGCCTACATTTGAACTCAATTGTCAGCTACAAACCTTTATTTTTTCGATTGCCAAACGCCTTTGGTTAAAGCAATTGAGAGGTAGTGGTCATTTAGCTCGTTTTAAAGAAGACGAGGAAAATGAAGTAGTAGATGTGTCCGATGAAATTACAGATCATCTGAAAAAAGAATCGGACATTGAGAAAATGAATGCTTGCATGGAAAACCTTGGTGAACCCTGCAAAACACTATTAAAAGACTTTTACGTATATAAGTTAAGTATGGATGAAATATCTGAGAAATTTGGATATACTAATTCAGACAATGCTAAAACGCAGAAGTATAAATGTTTACAACGTTTGAAACGATATTTTTTTGAAAACTAGAATTAGAAAGGGAAACAAGAGATGAGAGCAACTGATTTATTTGACAATTACATTTTTGGAACTTTAAGTGCTGAAGAAAAAAACGAATTTGAAACACGCATAAAAACGGATTCAGAATTTGCTATTGCTTTTGAAAAACATAAAACCTTAATCGAAGGTATTAATCAACACGAACAACGCACGCACTTAAAACAAATCTTATCTACCATTCACAAACAAGAGTTTGGTAGCGACGCCAAAATTGTTTCTATAAAACAAGACGAGAATTTCATTAAAAAACACGGTAAAACATTTGCTGTAGCGGCTTCTGTTGCTGTTATTGCTGTCATTGGAACTGTAACGGTTTTAAGTACAGGTGGTTATTTATTAAAACAACAAGGAAACGATATTACAGATTTAAAACGCGATGTTACCGAATTAAAATATTCACAAGACGCGATAATTGAAGGGATTACAGGGGCAACAAATAAACGTTTAAAAAATTATGCTCCAGCTAATATTGAAGGAACTGGTTTCGCTTTAAACAATAAAGGATATTTTATTACTAGCTACCACATGGTAAAAAATGCAGATTCTGTATTTGTAACTAATAGTGTATTAGATAGAGCTTCAGCTAAATTAGTAGCTAGTGAACCATCATTAGATATTGCTATTTATAAAATAGATAACATTGAGGCTATTAAAGATATAGCCTTTCCGTTTTCGTTTAAAGACAATGCTTCTGAAATTGGCGACAAGATTTTTACTTTAGGCTACCCACGTAGAGATGCAGTTTATGGAGAAGGAGCTTTAAGTTCAATGACTGGATTTAATAATGATACAACCATGTATCAAATCTCTATTCCTGTAAACCCAGGAAATAGCGGCGGACCATTAATGGACGAACAAGGTAATATAATTGGTGTTATTCGCGGAAAACAAAGCTCTGCCGAAGGGACAGGTTTTGCAATTAAATCTAATTTCATAAAACAAACAATTGATAAATTAGAAAATGATTCACTGAAAAAAGACTTAGCATTAGTAACTAAAAAATCAAACTTAAAAGGTTTGAAGCGTAGCGAACAGATTAAAAAAATTCAACCATTTGTTTTCAATGTAATGGTATACAAAAAATAAAAAATATAATACTTACAAAAAAAAGCCCTAGTTTTAATTAACTAGGGCTTTTTTATGTTTAGCTTTTGTTTTTAGCTTCTTCCTCTAATCGTAATTCGTCTTCAATTTCTTTTTTACGCATCTTCTCTTTTTGAATAGATTCTTTTTCTCGTTTCACTCGAGCTTTGTTTTCTAAGATGTAATTATCTCTCATTCGTTTACTTTGTATGCCACTAAAATAATCTTTGGTGGTTACCACAATGACTCCACTTGTATTATCTCCATACTGTGCTGGAATACCTCCAGTAATAATTGATAAATTTTCTACTGCCAACGAAGGTACACCCGAAATATTAGGCGATTTAACCCCATCTACAATAAAAGCAGTCGCATCACCTCTTCCTCCTCTGACGTGAAAGTCTCCGTTTTCATCTCTTGTGGCTTCTGATGTTAAATTAACAACTGCGCTACCAAGATCACTTCTATCATAAGCCATGTGAATTAAATCTTCGCCAGATATTTCCTTAATATCCATAAACGTTTTGTCAATTATTGGTTTCACATAGACAATAACGTCTACACCTTCTAAGGTATTTGAAGTAACAGCCACATCCAAATAAGTTGTTTTTTCAGAACTTACTCTTACGTCTGTTACTTTCTTCGTTCTTGTTTCCACACTTGATATTAATACATCATAACTGCCCGCATTTAAGGGCTTATAAGTGTACATACCATTTTCGTCCGTATCTGTGCCGCCAACTAAAGCACCGCCTTGTAAAATTCTAATGGTAGCGCCAAAAACCGGCATACTTTCATCATTTAACACCTGACCTTTAAGAGCACCCATGGAACCTTGTGAAAAGATGCTTAAACTGCCTATTAATAATAAAGCTGTAAGCGTTGTTTTTTTCAAATCTTTCATAATTTCTATTTTTTAATGATTAAACTTATTTATTAAGAATGCATTCTTTAACTTTAAGACGTGAAGCATAAGGCTTTCCATAAAAAATTAATAAAAAATAATTTTATGGAATATTTTAATGTATGCGTCTATTAATTAGATATGTGGCTTTTTAAGAAAAAAGAATATAACAGTGACGAAGAACTACTAAAGCATTACAAGCAAAGTGGTAATAAAGAGCTGTTTGCTGATTTATTCAAAAAACATGTGTCTGTTGTATATGGTACTTGCTTGTTTTATTTACAAGACAAAGACGAAGCGCAAGATGCTACGATGCAACTGTTCGAGAAATTGATGTTAGATATCAATAATAGAGAGATTGATAATTTTAAAGGTTGGTTAAGTTTTGTGGTTAGAAATCATTGTATTTCATTAATCAGAAAAAATAAATCACAATCAAAAAATATCAAGTCATATTATGAATTTGAATATGAATCTCCAGATTACGAAACAGAAGAAAAAATAAATTCAGTAAGCGACGATGTGCTTTTAGAAAACATGAAAACCTGTTTACCTAAACTAAAAGAAAATCAAAGAATATGTGTGGAATTATTTTACTTAAAAAATAAAAGCTATCAAGACATCGCTAATGAAACCAATTTTAGTTTAAACGAAATAAAAAGTTATATCCAAAATGGTAAACGAAACTTAAAATTATTTTTAGAAGACTCCATTAAAAATCAAAAAAATGCTTAATCCAAAAGACATATCTAATTACAACAACTTAACTACAGAACAAAAACGTTCTTTAGACAGGAATATGCAAGAAACAGATTTGCATTATTTGTCTTCTATTGCGTTTCAAAAATTTAATATTTCAAACTCTGATATAAATTCTTTAAATCAATTAATTGATAAAAAAACAAAAGGAAACTCTGGCTCTTCCTCCTTTAATACTATTTTTATTAGTGTTTTATGTGGTTTGTTAATTGGTGTTTCTGTCTTCTTTGTTATTTTTCAAAAAAGCAAAAATCATCCCTCTGTATATCAATCAGTAGAAGACGAAAAAACAAGCTATAAATTAGAAAATAGTGTTGCTGCGCCGGATACCATATTTCCAAAAATTGAATCAAAAAATATTGAACATTACAATACTATTGAAGAAAACGTAAAGGAAACTACACCGCCAGAAGTGCTAGAAACCTTACCAAGCAAACCAATGAATTTAAATCTTCCTGTGGAAGATGAAGAAGAAGATGTTGTGTTTCAATTCACAGCAAACGCTCCTGTAGTTTTTATTCATAATATGAAGGTAACTAATTATCGTTTATATTATTTTAAAAACAGTTATGCTATTGATTTAAACAGCAGTATTCCTGCCCAATATGGAAGTCAAGCCGATATTGAAACTGCTTACTTAAACAAATCCAACACCTACTTAGCTCATAAACTTATTAAAAAAGCTATGTGGTATTTTAATGCAAATAATATAAACAAGTGCCTAGAAGAATTAACGATATTATACGACTATAATCATGATGATGCGAATGCGCAATTTTATTTAGGAATGTGCTATTATCAATTAGGAAAATATACTATCGCTAAAAACTTTTTTCAAAAAAACTTAGATAACGTGAATAATGTCTTTCATCAAGAATCAGAGTTTTATCAAGCGTTATGTTTGTTAAGCTTAAAACAAAACGATGAGGCTATAAAACAACTGCAAACTATTGTAAATAATAAAGGATTTTATAGTGATAGAGCAAAAGAAGTATTGGATAAACAAAACAAGTAATGGATAAGGGTATAAGGCTAGATAGTTATTTATGGGCTATACGAATGTATAAATCGCGTTCGTTGGCAAGTGCCGCTATTAAAGGTAATAAAGTAAAGCTTGATGATGACATAATTAAAGCAGCTCACATTGTAAAAATTGGAGAGCGTTACACGATGTCGTTTCCTCAAGGTGTTAAAAAAATTATTGAAGTCACAGGTATTATTGATAAACGCCAAAGCTATGAAATTGCCAAAGAAAACTATATTGATCATTCTCCTCCTATTGAAAAACTAGAGCGAATGCCATCGGTGTTTTTTATGCCTAACATGCAACGCGATAGAGGTGCGGGACGGCCAACTAAAAAAGATAGGCGAGACATGGATGATTTTAGAAGAGATTAAAAAACAAAAAAGGACAGCACTTTTGATGCTATCCTTTTTTAATAAAACACTTTCTTTTATTGAATGTAGCTCAACTTTAGCATATTCGTTCTACCTTTTTCTTTCATTGGCATACTCGCTAAGTTAATTACCAAATCATCTGCTCTTACAAAACCACCTTCTTTAATATAGTCTTTTAAATCCGCAATGGTTTGATCGGTGCTTTCGTATTTGTCATAGTAAAAACCACGAACGCCCCAAACCAAACTTAAAGCATTTAATAAGGATTTATTGTCAGTAAAAATATAAACATTAGCTTTTGGTCTATGGCTACTTAATTTAAAAGCCGTGTAACCACTATGCGTCATCGAAATAATAGCCGCCACGTTAGCTTGCTTTGCCATCACGCTGGCATTATAACAAATACTATCTGTAATGTAAGTCACTGTTTTTAATTCAGGCTCATGCTCTTTATAATAAATACGGTCGTCGCTTTCTATTTGTGTGATAATACGACGCATATACTCAATTACTTTTACAGGATAACGTCCAACAGAAGTTTCTGCACTTAACATAACTGCATCTGCACCATCTAATACAGCATTAGCTACGTCGTTTACCTCGGCACGAGTTGGTGTGTATGCTGTAATCATACTCTCCATCATTTGTGTTGCAATAATTACAGGTTTTGATGCAGAAATACATTTGTTCACAATCATTTTTTGTAATAATGGCACTTGTTCCATTGGCATCTCCACTCCTAAGTCTCCACGCGCTACCATTACACCATCAGTTACTTCAATAATTTTATCAATCTCTTTAATCGCTTCCGGTTTTTCAATCTTAGCAATCACACGAGCATTTTTTTTCTTTGAACGAATAATGTCTTTTAATTCAACAATGTCTGTTACACTTCTTACAAACGACAAACCAATCCACTCGAAATCATTTTCTAATGCAAAATCTAAATCTCTTAAATCTTTTAAGGTTAAGCATGGTAAAGAGATTTTTGTGTTTGGTAAGTTCACTCCTTTTTTAGATGATAAGGTTCCACCGGCAATAATAGTACAACGCACTTCGTCTTTACGGTTGGTTTCTATGACTTTCAACGTAATTTTTCCGTCATCAATTAATACTAATTCTCCAGCCGCTACATCTTGTGGAAATTGAGGATAAGTAATAAATATTCTTTCAGCCGTTCCTTCGCTTTCTTTGGTGGTAATAATAATTTCTTGGCCATTTACTAATTCAACGGCATTATCTTTTACTTTTCCAATTCGCAATTTAGGGCCTTGTAAATCTCCTAAAATACCTACGTGACGGTTTAATTTCTTATTTAAAATTCTAATATTATCAATCACATGTTTAATGGGTTCGTAGTCTCCATGAGAAAAGTTAATACGACAAATATCTAATCCTGCATTAAATAATTCTTCTAGTACAGCAATATTTTCTGTTGATGGGCCCATCGTGGCCACAATCTTTGTTTTGTTATAGGTATAGCTCATAGTGATATATTGGTACACGAATGTAACAATTTTGAGGCAAAAAATGGCATTATTAAATCATTATATCTTTACTATAATTGGTGTTGGTGATATTATTAGAATGTAGCAGCGCCAGGGATTGAGGCTTTGTTTGAGCTCTTTTTGTTTGTCCCGCATGGGCAAATAAAAAAGCGAGTGCTGAAAGCCCGACCTTCAGGGGGCGCCCAAAAAATAACACAACCTATTAAATCATTATCTAATTTTGTACCTTAGCCTTTTTTATTACCATTATGCCTAACAAACTCGAAAAATTTGCCGAACTAAATACCTTTTCTAATACCCTTGCTTTTCATCATTTTGATATCCCAAATGGATTTGCAAAAAAAGGAAAATGGCATGAAGACATGTTTAAAAACCAAAACCCTATTGTGTTGGAGTTAGGCTGTGGACAAGGCGAATACACTATTGGCTTATCAGAAAATAATACGTCTAAAAATTTTATAGGTGTAGATGTTAAAGGAAATCGTATTTGGACTGGTGCCAAAAAAGCGATGACTAATAATATGAGCCATGTGGCTTTTTTAAGAACCCGAATTGATTTTATTGACCAATGTTTTGCCGAAAACGAAGTGTCTGAAATATGGATTACTTTTCCCGACCCCCAACCACAAAAAAACAGAGCGCGTAAACGTTTAACTAATCCAGATTTCTTTTTGAACCGTTATAAAAAAATATTGAAGCCTGGTGGATTAGTTCATTTAAAAACTGACAGTACCTTTTTTTATGAATATACCATGGACGTGATTAAAGAAAGAAAACTAAACTTACTATTTTCTACAAACGATTTATATAAAAACTGTCCTGAAGGCAGAGAAGAACTAACTCGCATTAAAACCTATTACGAAACATTGTTTACGGGACGAGGCGAAGATATTAAATACTGTTGTTTTCAATTAGATTAATCAATGGCTACCAAAAGATTACCACATAAATCTCATTTTTATAACAAACTCTTTAAGAGTATTGCTCTAGGAACCATTTTTTTAATTGTGTCGTTAGGGATTGGAGTAATAGGATATCACCACTATTTTAATCTCACTTGGTTGGATAGTTTGGTAAATGCCAGCATGATTTTAACGGGTATGGGTCCAGTTGATAGAGCTGAAACTGATGGGGCTAAGTGGTTCTCTTCTATATATGCCATTTACAGTGGTGTAGCTTTTTTAACGAGCGTAGCTGTTATATTTGGGCCTATAGTTCACCGCTTTTTGCATCAATTCAGACTAGATGTAGAGGAAGACAATTAAACAAATTTTAACTTCTGTTTTTAAATAATTATCTTATACTTGTTGTATGTTATCACACTTCATAAATTGGAACCCTAGCCCCGAAATTTTTACCATTCCAGGTATTGATTGGCCGGTTCGTTGGTATGGTTTGTCATGGGCTATGGCCTTTATTGGTTGTCATTTTTTTATGAACCGTATTTTTAAAGCTGAATGTCGTTCTGAAAAACAATTAGACACTTTAACCCTATATATCGTTTTAGCAACAGTATTAGGAGCTCGTTTGGGTCATTGTTTGTTTTATGATTTCCCTTACTATTCAACTCATTCACTTGATATTTTAAAAGTGTATGAAGGTGGTTTGGCAAGTCATGGTGGTGGTATTGGAATTATTATTGGTATGTGGTTATACTGCCGAAAAACAAAAGAAAGTTGGCTTTGGTTATTTGACCGCTTAATTGTGGTAGTTCCTTTTGCCTCTTTTATGATTCGATTTGGAAACTTAATGAACTCGGAAATAGTTGGCCAACCAACTGATGTTCCTTGGGCTTTTGTATTTCATCAAATAGATGAATTGCCTCGTCACCCAACGCAATTGTATGAAGCCGTTTTCTATTTCTTCTTGTTCGTTTTATTTTACTGGCTTTGGAAAAACAAGCGCAACGATTTTGGCAAAGGTTTTATGTTTGGATTATTTTGTGTATTAATGTTTAGCTTCCGTTTTTTAATGGAGTTTATGAAAGAAAATCAAGAAGCTTTTGAAAACTCTTTACCAATTAATATGGGACAAATTTTAAGTATTCCTTTTGTATTGATTGGACTTTACATGATCATTCGTTCTAAGAAAGAAACAACACATATTAATTCAACACAAACAGCAGCATAAATATGACATTATTAAACACCTTTGATCCAAAAACGACAGAAGCAGTTTTTGCTCGTTTAGAAAAACTAAACTATATGTCTAACCCTCAATGGGGCAAAATGAATGTAGCACAAATGTTAGCACATTTAAATGTGACTTATGATTTAACCTACGGAAAAACAGTTAGGCATCATTCTTTTTTTGAAAAACTAATGATGAAATTATTTGTAAAAGGAATTGTTACAAGCGATAAACCATACCCTAAAAACTCTCGTACAGGTGCTGACTTTATTATTAGTAACGAACGTGATTTCGAAAAAGAGAAATCGATTTTTATTGATTATGTAAAACAAACAGAATCAAAAGGAGCTGCTTATTTCGAAGGGAAAGAAAATCCTGCATTTGGTGTTTTAACCGCTAAAGAATGGAGCAATCAATTTTACAAACACATCGATCATCACTTTACTCAATTTGGAGTATAAATGACTAATAGTATTTATAATTTAAAAAGCCCTTATCAAATGATAAGGGCTTTTTAAATTCTGAAAATTCTTCTTTTTAGTTTAATAAAATCTCTGTTCTTCTATTAAGTTCCTTTTTGTTTTCAGGTAAGTTTTTAATTGGTTGAGAACTACCATGCCACTCTATCGAAATATCTTCTTTCTTAATTTTATCAGAAGCAATAATTAAATAGCTTTTTAATTTTTCGGCACGTTGTTTAGATAATGTAATATTTGTTTGCTCATTCCCTGATTTATCTGCATGTCCAACAATCACAATTTTGTTTTTAGAGTTTGACTCATAATTTTTAATCACTTCGTTTAAACTCGAAATGGTTTTAAAGTTTAACTCCACCTGATATGGTTTATATAGAATAGGCGAGCAATTACAATTAGCCATGTATTCTTGAAAAGCGCTCTCTACTTTATTTAACTCATTGTAATCGTTATCAGTTAAAGATTTTGAATCTCTAAAGTTTTCGTTGCTTGAATTAATAGTAAGGCTAGTTGGCTTTGTGTTTTGATTACTCTGATTTGTAGCTGCGTATCTCTTTAATTCATTGATAATGTTTAAAAGCTTTGTAATTGAATCGTTCTGTCTTCTCATTTCAACTTTCATTTCATCAATTTGCTTTTGAAAAGCATTTGTTCCATTGCCAATATTATCAATGGTGCTAATTCGGTTTTTAAGTTGCTCAATGAGCAATTGATTTTTAATAGCCGTAGAGTCTGCGGGAGTTTGAGCAATACAAAAAGCTGAAAAACAAATAGACAGCAATAAAAAATTAGTTCTCATTTAATAGTTTCTTTTCAATTATTTTTAGTTTCTCATCTATTTGCAACAATTGTTTTGATACTTCTTGTGCTTTTTCCGGTGAAGAATTATCCACTTCTGCTTTTTGTAAAAGTAATTTTATTTTTTCTAATTCTGCTTTAATGCTTTCTTTGTTTTTACTATTAACTTCTTGAGTAGATAATTTATCCAAACGAGCTAAAATTTCATTTAATGAAGCATTATCGCTAATTGGTCTATTTGCAGTTTTAGAGCGTTGTGGGATTTTTATTGAAAATGATACTTCATGAGAACCATTAGCAATTTCTGTAAATTCCTTATTATTAAATCTAAAGCCATATCCAAGGGCAAAATTTTCGACATTAACACCAAGCATAGCGTGTACCGTTTTGTTGGATTGATAACCGGCTTGTAACCAAACAAAATCTTTATAAGTTCCTTTAACATAGCCAGAAAATAAACTTTTGGTTACAGGTATATTTTGGTAGCATACCCAAGGTGTTACTTTAAACTTTTCGCCCGCTTTAATTGTATAAAATACCGAAGCGTGAGTATAACCGTTCAAAGGTTGATTAGTTGATAAAATATGTGGTAATGATACGCTCACATCTAATCCTTTATAATTATATAACAAACCAGCTCCCGCAGCAAATTGCGTTGTGTTATAATATGATTTTGTTAATGTTGGGTCGGTTTGGTCGAGCGCCTGATAATTTTCGATACGATTTACAATTAAATTATTATTTAACACCCCCGCTGATAAACCCATCGTTAAAGTCGACTCATCATTTATCTTAGCGATGTAAGCATAAGATAAGTCGACTCTCAAAATTTGAAATGCTCCACGTGTATCATTAATAATTTTTCCCCCTAAGGCTTGTTTTTTAGAAAGCTTAGAATACAAGCCTAACATGAAATTTTTATTAGCATAAGCTACGCCTTTGTTTTGTGATTGAGCATTTAAAATAACATTAATGCCTTCTCCCTTACTTGAAAATGCTGGGTTAACATTATACATGTTGTTCAATCTAAATGTATAAAAATCGTACGACATTACCTGAGCCTGCACTTGAGTGGCAAAACTAATTAATGCTATATATATAAGTTTTTTCATTTGATGTAATGTGGTTTTCTTAATTAACAATGGTTATATTACCTTTAAATTGTTTTTGGTCTTTTTGAAATATATAATAATAATTTCCTGTTGGTAATGCTGATCCTTTATACATTCCATCAAATTCATTATTGTAATTATTTGGAACGTTATAAATTACTTGACCAAATTGATCAAATATTTTTAACTCAAAGTCTTTATAAATTTCAATATTATCTACTTTCCAAAAATCATTTTTACCATCTCCATTTGGTGAAATATAATTGGTAGATGGCAACGGGATAGAATTACCAACAATGTCTTCAATTTGTAAAACAAATGCTTTTTCAACACTTCCGCCAGCTAAATCTGTTGATTTAATTCTAAATTCATAAGATGATTTTACATCATAGTTTGATTTACTATTAATAAGTAAGTTATCTCCATCAATAAAAAATTCTGCATTATCAATATCACCAACTCCTGAAACTAATGTATAGGTAAAGTAATCAGGTTGATCGTTATCTAAAGTCTTTATTTTAGAGATGTAAGCCATAGGTTCATTATCTTCCTTTATAGTTAAAGTATCAATAACAATATCAAATGGAGCTTCGTTTACATTTAAGATTTTAATTGAAAATACTTTTTCAAACATTAAGCCGCCATTATCAGTGGTTTTTACCCTAATGCTATAATACTGTCCTGAAAAAGTGTAAGATAAGTTGGATAATAATTGGTTTCCAAAAATTGTAAATAAAGCATTATCTGTATCTCCAACTCCATTGGTTAAGGTATAAGTGTGAGTAGAACCAGCATCTTCATCCGTGCTTGAAAAAGAACCTATAAGTGTATTTATTGGTAACAACTCCAAAATACTATCTCCAGTAAGCGTTATATTGGTTGGTGCCTCATTTAAATCATTAGCGGTAAACGTGAATGTTTTTATTACGCTTGCATTTCCAGGATCTGTTGACCTAACTCTAATATAAAACACATTTTTTTTCTCATAGTTAATCGCAGAATCTGTTAACAATACATTTCCAGAAATAGTAAAATAACTATTATCTATTGATCCTGCTCCACTTACTAAAGTTAGTGTGTGAGTATCGGTAGCGTCGGTATCAATAGTTGTTAATGTTGAAACTGGAGTTCCAATAGCAATGTTCTCATCAAAATTAGTTGTTGATGCAAGAATATCAGTTGGAACATAGTTACTATCTTCTACTGTTATTAAAACTATTTTTTCATATAGTAAACTGCCCGCATCTGTACTTCGTACACGAATACTATACGTTTGATTTGTAAAACTATATGTTGCTGCTGTTGTTAGTGAATTACTATTAATTGTAAATAAGGCGTTATCTGTATCTCCTAATCCTGTAACCAACGAATAGGTATGTGTATCGCCATTATCTTCATCTGTTGAAGTTATTTGGCCAACTAATGTTCCAATAGGCAAACCTTCCTTAATAGATGTATCTGATAACATAATATTAGTTGGTGCTTCATTTACATCAGTCACAACAATCACAAATGTTTTAGTGTAAAGCGCATTTAAAGGGTCGTTTGCTTGGATTCGTATAAACAAAGAATCATTAGCTTCAAAATTATAAGAAGCATTAGTTTGCAAAGTGTTTCCAGTAATAGATACTAAGGCGTTATGTGTCGACCCTGCTCCTGCTACTAATGTGAGCGTATGAGTATCTGCTAAGTCTTGGTCAACTACACTTAATGTTCCGATAAAAGTAGCAGTAGGTAAGTTCTCTGCTAACAAATTATTACTCAAAATTATATCCGTTGGTGCATCATTAACGTTTGACACGTTAATCGTAAATGTATTTTCAATAAACAATCCCCCTAAATCTGTAGAACGTGCTCTGATAAAATAAATGGATTGTGTTGTGTAGTCAACCATACTAACATTATATAATGTGTCGTTTTGAATATAAAATTGTGCATTATCTACATCACCTGTTCCAGCTACCAATGAGTAAGTATGTACATCATTCAAATCTGGATCGGTAGTAAAAAATTGGCCTATATAGCTGCCAGCTTGCTGATGGTCAAATACCGTTGTGGTTGTAAGTGTTAATGCTGTTGGTGCATCGTTAGTATTAACAACCTGTATGGTAAATGTTTCCGCATATTTACAACCTCCATTATCATCAACTTGCAATTCAATAATTTTAATTGAATCTGTTTCATAGTCAAACAAAGAATTAACCGTTAAGTTACTGCCGCTAATACCAAATTGTGTGTTTTCGGGTTGAGCTCCTGTTAACGAATATGTAAAAACAGTTCCTGCATCTTGATCAATAGCTGATAGAGAACTTGCAACAGTTGCTAATGGTGTGTTTTCGTTAACTGTATAAGTGCCTATTGAAATGTCCGTTGGAGCATGATTTGTAAAAAACATAAATGGACTACTTAACGTTCCAATGGATGCTCCTTGCGAAAACACAACAGAATCCAATACGTTTAATACAGTATTGGAAGAGGCTTTATAGATTTGAAAACTAACTTTTTCGCCACTTACCACATTACTTTTAATGGTTAGTAACCCTAGCATATTTGGGCCAACGGAAGTGTTCGTTTTTATAACGCCTCTGCATTGTCCTCCAACAAAAGCCGCTACATAATTATTTGCATCTGCTAAATCTACACAAGCTTGGTTTGCTTTTGCAGTTACTGACATTTGATAGGTGTAAGCAGACGGGTTAACTGTCCATGTTGAAGGAACTTGTGCTGATGAAATTTTAGCTAACTGACAAAACAGAAATACTAAAATTATGGGTCTAAATTTATTCATAATATGACATACAAAAAGAGGTTTCGTGATTAATCACAAAACCTCTTTGTTTAAATTACTTTGTTTTAACTACTTTAATTTGTTGGTTAACATCACCTGTTAATCGGATATAATACATACCTACAGCAAGTGTTGCTTTTGAACGATCAAGGTTCATGTTAAATTCCTTTTTGTCTTTAATCGTTGAAGAATAAACCACTTTTCCTAACACATCCAACAACTCAATTTTTGCATTTACTATTTTATTAAATGTTAAGATTAGGTTGTCTTCAAATGGATTAGGATACACACTTACAGCGTCTACATTATCCATTTGGTTAACACTTGTTGTAACTTCAACCACTCGACAAGCTAAACTATCTGCCACATTTGCTAAAACAGGTGAAGATAGCGTTCCAACAAGAGCATCAGTTGCAAATGTAATAACTGTGTTTGTTGGTGCTACTAAACCATCTGTTGTATTAAAGTATTTAAGGTTTAAGCTTTCTCCATTTCCATTACTATACAACGTTAAGAAAAACTTGTATTGAGAATTTACTAAGGTTGGGTAAGCAAAGCCTCTTAAAGTATTGGTATTATCAAAAGCTCCAACGGCTACATTTCCGTTATCTAAAGCATCGTTACAAATATTACCGGCAATGATAGCCGACATAGTGTTACTATACTGCTCAGGACTGAACGGGAAAATGTTTTGAGAAACTTGATTCGTGTTGTTATCCGTTTGGTTTGCCATTTTACCAATAAAAGTTGATAAAGGATAACTGAAACTGCTAGTTCCTGTAGATTTTAACATATAACCTAATGTTGGTTTCATATGTGTTAAACTACCTGTCCAACCAATAAAGTTATCATAGTAAGCAAATTCATACTGACTCTTAATTAAATCTCCAGTTACTGCGTTATAATTGCCTAAAGCCTCTGCAACACCAACATTTTTATTAGAAACATACCCAATCCAATTCCATCCCGGAACTACATTGATTTGTGCTTGAGCAGAATCTGGATTTAATCGCATACCAATATGAACTAACGTATCAGCAACTGCTTTTTTGATTTTATAAGATTGATTATTAAAATAGCCTCCATTTGAACTAATATTTCCAATCCATCCCATACTAGAATCAAATTGATCATAATCTGTAATGCCTGTACTAATATCTCCATTAGAAGGTGTAATGCTAGTCATTAATGAATTGCTCGTTAATAATTTATTAGATTTTAGTGGGAATGACACCCATGTCCATCCAGCATTTAAAGGAATATCACGAGCTATTTCTGTGTTTGCAACAAATGTTATTGGACTAGTAACCGTTCCAACCACATCGTTTTCAACAAACATTAATGAAGGCGTTACATTTACAAAAGTTAAACCACTTTGTGCATCGTAGATGTTGAAACGAATAGAGTCTCCTGTAATTTGGTTACTATACACATTTAAAAACACCTCATATCTATCGTATGCTGGTAAATATTGTAAATTAGCTACTCCGCAAATTACACCATTATTAAACGCTGCGATTTTACTTTCAGGATTAGTAGCAATGACATCATCAATTTTTAACTGACCAAAAATATTCATCGAATAATTAAAATTAGCAGGATTAACTGTCCATGTTGGAGCTGTTCCTTTCACTTTTAAATTAACTCTTAGTATTTCTGCAAAATTAAAATCAGTAGTAACACTTACCTCTGCATCGTACTCTCCAATACTACCACCTGCTGGTATTGTAAAGGTTATGTTTTGAACAGAGTTTGGTGCAATAACACCACTTGTGATATTAGCAGTCATCCAACTTGGTAAACCATCAATCGTAAATGCTTTTTGTGCACCTCCAGAGTTTACTATTGGAGCAACAAATGTAATCACACTATCAACCGTTTTTTCAAAATCAAATTGATCGTCTTGCCACTTCACTTGGTTTTTATTAATGTAAGCAATCCAAGTTTTTGGCGACTGCATTTTATTACCACGCATGTCTAAGGCGTTTTGTACAGTAATATCTAAGGTTACATTTTCTAATTGATCAGGTGATGTATTAGTTGATAAAATAATTTTATCATTATTTAAAGACCAAGTGTAATTTACTGATTGAATAGGTCGAGGTAATTTAATAGTTGGTGTTTGTGCTATTAAACTTGCTGCACCTTGAGGTGTAATCGTTAATGTTTTCAACGATTGATTATTAAATGTTGGTGTCAACGATGGTGTTCCTAAAACTACTGTATAGCTTTCGAAAGGTAAGTATGCTAATAAACCATGTTCGTTACCTAACATTCGGTTTTGTTTATCACGTTTTACTTGTTCGGTTTTACGAGCTGTACTCCATAAACGGAATTCATCTAATTTACCATCGTAGTAATTGCTTAACGTCGTTGTAGGGCCTGCTATTACTGCTTTAGCACCCAAATACATGTTTGCGCCTGCTAAATTGTAAAAGTTAATGCCTTGTACTGAGTTTTGTAAGTTACCATCTACATAAGCAGATAAGTTAGCTGAACGTTGCATTACTAAAGCAAAATGATGCCAGTTACCATCAAAATAATTTGTGGTTGATGCTACAAAATCTAACCCTTTATGATATACATGAATGGCTCCTGCTGCATCTTTTTGAATGGTCCAAGCATTTAATGAATCGGCTGTTGTTGCAACACCTTCTCCGTTTGAAAATAAAGTTGAAACACCTGGCTGAGTTGAATTAAACCAAAACTCTAAAGTAAAATCCATTTCTTTATTGATAGCAATATTTCCTGAACTTACTTGAACGTTATCGTTAGTTGCGCTTGCTAATTGTACAGCATTTCCATTAGGATTTACTTCCCAAGTTGCTCCATAAATATCAGCATTGCGGCTTCTAATATCGTCGCTAGCAACTGTTCCTGTAGCTTCGTCCATTTTCCAATTATAAACTAAACCTGATTGATTACGGCTTAATACTTTATTCATGGTAACCGTAATTTCAGAAATAGTACGAGCTTTACTCCATAATCTAATTTCGTGTGCATTACCATTTAAGAAATTATTATTTGCTGGTAATGCTTTACCAAAGGCTAATTTACCTGTACCTAAATAATCCACTAAAAAGTTATTATTTGTGCCAGCTAAGGCTCCATCCACAAATAAACTTGCATCAGCGTTTGGATAGTCATATACTACTGCATAATGATGCCAATCGGTTGGTAAAGTTACTGGGTTTGTACTTAAAGCTATTTGACTTCCCAACGCAAATTTTAATCTGTTAGTGGCATCAAATCCAATGCTCATTTTTTGTATGGCATCTGTACCTTGACTAATAACAGTTTGCTCATTACCAGTTGAATTAAACTTAGCCCAGAACTCAAATGTGAACGAACGTTTTTGCAAACTTGCTCCGCCTGTTACTTCAGCATAATCAGCAGTACCATCAAAGTTTAAACTTTCACTGTGACGAATAGCAGTTCCGTTTAACACACCTCTAATATCAAATGTAGAGCCTGGGTTCGAGATAGGCGCATAATTTAAACTACTAATATCAATTGGCTCGTTAAATTGTATTGAGATGTCATCATTTGGATCTAATATTCCATCAGCAGGTGATGGGGTTCCAAATGGTGCTGGATTTACACGATCCATTACACCTTGTAATACTGGTGAATAAACTGTCGCATAACTTCCATCTTTATTATAACAACTCGATACAGCTCTGATTTCATAATTACCATCTGCATAATTATTTGGTGTGACACTCCAACTATATTGTGTGTACACTTGGTTATTTGGTATTGGATATAAACTATTAGAACCAACTGCTGAAGGGTATTTATAAAATTCTTGAATTTGTAACCATGTGCTTGAATTACTTGGTTTAATTTCATAACCAATTTTTTCAAAGCCATAATATGGATGTGCTGGACTTGTTAAAGTACTTGAATTTACAGCAACACCATAATTATAATTATAATCTCCCATGATTACATTTTGCAAACTATTATTACTATTGTTAACAATAAAATTATTAGTAGGTACTGTAATTGCTAAATCTGTACAAGTTGGTATGAAGTGAACACTTACATAAGCAGTATCTGCAATATCACTGCTACAAGCCGATGAAAAAATAACCATTAAACTATCATAGTTAATTTCAACTGGCCCTCTTTCAACTGTCAACACTTTATTTACAGAACCTCCGCTTGGAATATTGAAAACATCATTGGCATTTTGTCCATCAATTTTTAAAATGGCCCCATTTGGATTACTTGTGCTTTCAACACGAACTTGTAAATCAACACTATTGTTTACAGTTAATAAACTTTGGTTGCTTAATTGTAATTGGAACGATGCTGCCTGATTTGATGGAATATTAAATTTAGTTGAACTTGTTGATCCGTCAACAACAATTTCTGGAACTTCCCTCTTAATAGTTGCAGGCGCAATGGTTTGGAAGCCTGATGCATTATAAGTGTGTGAACTTATCCACCCCGATGGATTACTAGGGTTAAAATAGTGTAACACTAATGCGTCTTCGTATGGACACATGGTTTGACCTCCCCGTGTAATAAATACGTTACCCATCGGCATACGATACACATCCACACTCATCAAATCTCCTGGATCTCCATCTGTTAATGTATATTGAAATGTGTTTTCAGTAGAGCTGGTTAAACTTGTATTTTCGTTTCTAGAGTAATTTAAAGTAACAGCACCTTCTAATTTACCACCATTATTGCCAACCTTCGCTTCAATCTCAAAACTTCTTGTTCCGTCAAGCGAAAATTCAAATGATTTCTCTTCTGTGTTTTCAAATGACACAGAATATGAATTATTTAAAATAGCTGAACCAAGAGAAAAATTATCTACCAATGTTCCAACTAAATTATATACACACTGATATTTTTCTTTTTCGTTATCTCTTAGAGCCTCTTTCCATAATCGTATTTGGTTATTGATGATACGAACAGAATCTTCTACCTCAATTGGCAAAGTTGCTGTTGAAGTTGCTGGTGGAAATACATTGCTATTTATATAAGTAACAACGGTATTTGTTCCTGTTGAATAATTAAATGTATATGAAGGGCCTGACCTATCACTTAATTTTTCATATACTGCTGGCGTTGTTGATGAAGGAGATGCCCATAATGGATCATCATTATTTGCACCAAATCGAGGGTCAGAAACAGGAACCATAGAAGTATATCTAGATCCTGCACGTGTGAAGAAACTTAGTCTCAATGCTTCTAGCGTTGGAATCACATTTTCTTCGATTTCATTCTGTGTATAAGAGAATCTAGTTTTTACTTCTCCTGGCGCTAACGATAATCCTGAAATTTTAGCTAAACGATAGCCGCCAATATTAGGTCCAACGCATTCTACTAAAGTACATGTTGATGCTGGACGCATCTCAATATTAATGGTTGGTCCCATATACCAGTTACGTGAACGACCAACAAAAATATCCGCTGCTGCACCAACATTGTCAGCATCGTCTCTCGTAGAAACTTCATTCATAGTAGTAACCGTTTCGGTATAACCATTTGTTTTACCTCCACTAATGGTGGTTTCCAAGCCCAAAGTAGTACTCGCTTCAATTTCAACTTCAACGGCTACGCCTAAACCAACTGTTTGTTTGGTACCACAAGACAATTGTGCACTCATCCCCATAGTTGTGCCACCTCCATTAAAAATTGTTTCGGATTTTGAGGTTGATGTTCCAGAAGACCAAGTTGACGAACTTCCTGAGCCCGGAGGGTCACGTAAGATCATATCTATTCTTTCAGGTCCAACGGTTGCAAACCCTGTTCCATCTAGTAAACCACCTAAAACATATGCGCGGTACATGTTATACCCTGGAGATACGGTTGTTGTAGCATTAGGACTTAATGAATACGATGGTTGACCTTCAGGTGTAATGGTAATTTGCATTGCCTTTGTGTAACTCAAGAAATTTGGTGTATACGTTGCTGTGTTTGGCGAGCCACAAATAAATGAATAATAGGCAACACCATTATTTAAAGAAACATTAGGGCTAGGATCAATGCCATCAATTAAATTATTGGCAACTGTTACCAACCCATTCAGTTTTACGGTATCTACCATACTTGGAGTATCGGCATTGGTATATGTTTGAACAGCTGTTATTTTTGCTTTATAACCGTTGTTTTGTTTAAATACAGGAAAATCCAATGGCCCCCAGTTATTTGAAGAAGTAGGAATTACCGAAATAGTTGAAGTTGGGGTTGTAGGTAAGGTTACATACTTTTCTCCGATAAAACGATTTCCTAGTGTATCAGTTAAGCCCAAGGTTGGCTTCGAATAATTAATAAAATCTATACGCTTATGAAATTGAACTGTATCAACTTGTATTAATGAGTCTCTCTGGTTCGCTCCTGTTCCCAGAGTTACAAAAATTGAATCCCTTTCTGTTGTGAGATTATTTGTATTGGTTAAATCGAATGTGTTACCAGGGAATTTTAAATTATTATTAGGGGAAATATTTATAGAAGTAGAATTTACCACATAAGCTTGTGTAATTACATATTGCATTGGCGGAATATTAATTTCATATTCACCAGTTGCAGTATTAGTAATTACAGATGTTGTAAAACAAGGCGCGCCCGTTAATGGTGATGCTAACTCAATATATGCTTTACCAATGTTATTGATTGATTTACCAAGATTAGCAATTTTATCCCCTTGCACATCTCCGCCTACTACACGGCCAACTAATTTTCTTAAAGTACTGTCTTTAAATGTAATTCCTGAAACAGGCGCTTGGAAGTTATGTGTTCCAGTCACTGGATATCGTCCCCCTCGAACCATATCGTGTCTTATTTTTTCAATTTCAATGTAATGATTTCCTATAGGAACGGAAATACTAAATGTTCCATTAGCATCTGTTTTTACTTGTTGACCGCCAGAAATAATTGCATTTCCATCAAGTTTTAAAACTGCGTCTGCAACCGCACAATTAGTGCCTTTATAAAACAAAGTGCCAGTTACTGGGAATGAAGAATTATCAATAAAGTTTTGGCCGTTAAGAACATTAGTAGCATCACCAATGAATACAGATTTTGGATTATCTGGCCCAAATCCATGTGTCAAGTAACTTGCCGTTAAATTAAACAATTCGCCTGAACCATTATATTGAATTCCCGAAATCACATAATTACCTGTGGCATCTGTTACCCCAAAATAACCTAATTGTGAACTAGTTGGAATATCTGCACTCCAAGCTACATTAGTATTTGTAAATACTGCATGGTTGCCATTAAAGAAATTACCAACCTTAGAAACATCATAAGCATAAGAACCCACGTTTTCGTTAAAATGTAAATTACATTTAAACCCTATTTCATTCCCATTCAATATTCTACTTTTTTCAGCAATAATTACTGAATCTGAGGCTGCTTTCCCAAGCAAGCGAAATTCATCCAAATAAAAGTCAGTATTGGCGTTACCAAAAACTAAATTAGCCGTTGTATTGTCAATACTTCCTGTTGTAGCTGTACTACCTGCAAGAACACCATTTACAAAGAATTTTAAAACAGAACCATTGTACACTATAGAAACTTGATTCCAATTATTTAAAGTAATAGATGATGTTGGAATGCCAACAAATGTTGGAGCTCCACTAGTATAGATGCCGCAATACCAAACAGTACCATTATAACCGAATTTAAATGAATTATTTTTATTAAAAAAATCTTCTCCAGCCATTGGCAACGATGTTGGTTTTATCAAAAACTCACAACGCATCTCTGATCCAGGTTCTAATTTAGGATCATCCAAAACGGTTAATATACCCGTTGGACTAAATTTTAAGGAATTTCCTGCAGCAACAACAGGGCTAGCTTCTGCATAAACTTTCACCCCTCCAACTGCGATTCCTCCATTGTATTGGATGTTTCCGCTAACTAACCCTGTTGGATTACGGAAACCAATATCTGAACTAATGTTGGTTAATAAGTCTGCTCCGTTACAGCTTTTTACACCAACAATGGTATAGCGGTAAAACACACGCGCGTCGGCTGTATTATCAACATACAAACCCGAGCCTGCATTAGGCGCAGCAATTTGAACCGAATCTAATGCTGTTCCCAATTGTTTACGATAAATTTTAAAGACGTCGATATTTAATCCATTATTATTGCTCCAACTTAACTCTACACGATTGCTAAAATATCCTTTACTTGCTGTAATTTTGTGTGTTGCATCAAATGTATTGTTCAAATTTGGCGGGGGTAATGTAGCTTGTGCTTGAGTGGTTGATGTAATACCACTTAATACACAACTGTTAAATACACGTATTTTATAGGTATATAAACGGCAGGCTGCAGCTGAATTATCGGTATAACTATTAGAATTAGCATTTATATCTGTTAAAACGGTATTTCCTTGATCATCCGTACGAACAATTTGATATTTATCTTCGTTGTTGGCATTGTCGGTCCAAGTTAAATTAATAACATTGGTAGTACTATTACTAACAGCTGTAATAGCTGTTGCCATTGCTGGATCGGAAGGAGAAATACCACTGCAAGTAGCAAAAGTAGTTGATAGAATATTACAAGAATTGATAGCATAAATACGGTAATAATAATTTTGACCTCTTGTTAATCCAGTTTGAGAAAAACTACGTGAACCTCCTGATAATGTATTGGTAATCATCGTATATGGTCCACCAGAATTGGTTGCATAATCAATTCTAAATTTATCAGGATTTGCACCATTAAAGCTCCAAGTAAGATCAACTTGTCCTGTACACTTATTTGTAGATGCACTAGGAGTAATTGGTTCATCGGGCGATGGCCTCACACTACCTTTTACTGATACGGTAGCTGGACTTCTATAGTAGGTTTCACCTGTTTCAGAAAAAGCAACGTGTCTTATGGTGTAATCATATTCTACGTCTTGTGCAGCTGTATTATCATCATATGTTGTAGTGCCACCAGCAATTGTTGCTAAATAAGTGCCGTTTCTAAAAATAACATTTCGTAAAGTTACATTACCATCATCAGGCAATGGATTGTTAGCATTACTCCAGTTTAAAGTTACTTTGCCACATAGGTTTTTACTTGCTGTTAAACCTATTGGGCCTTGGGTCATAAAATTTTGATTATTATACGTTGTTTCATAAATACGATTATGGTTGTTGCCATTAGATTTCGCATAAATATGAACCTTAAAATTTGGGGCCTCTAACATATCAGGAGGTAAATTAGCAATGTTAATTATAACCACCCCAATATCTGGAGTGTTTTGGTTATAAACAAAGCCTTCAATATTACCAAATTGTTTATAGTTATTTACATCGTAACCTGTTGTTTTTTTAGTAGCTGGATTAGGGTCATTCTGACATGGGTAAGTAGTTCCAGTTGCAGTGTATCTGCGAGATTGAATACCCCACATGTTATTATCAGCTATGGTACTTCTGTGTTGAATAACTCCTGGTTGTGGTAAATAATTATTATGATAAACTTGCAAGTTTCCATTATTATACATGGTTATTCTTTGATACCTATCAGAAAATGGGCCGCCCATTTTACCTATCATTGTGCAATTATTATAGCCAGGAATTGAATTTGTATAATAAGTTGTAGATGCATTGATGTTACAACTACCAGCTCCTGTAGAATATTCCGCATTTGTATAATATCTTTGGTCAAAACCTCCAGTCCAATCGCAACCTACTTGATTGTCGTTTGCCCATATTTCATAAATACTTTTCCATGAACCATTGTAATAAAAAGCAACTCTCACTTCATCCCAACTAGAGTATCCATCCGACTGAATTTCGGCACCAATAGACAAAATACCACGCCCTTTATTAAAATTACATGAAAATCCTGAACCAGCAGTATTACTTGGCCCGAAATCACTGTTAAAAACAGATTGAGTTTCAATGTTACTTACCTCACCAGGTAAAATAGAAACGTTTTGGGCATAACTTGTAATGCTATAAACAAAACTTAAGATAAGAATAGTAAATAAAAATTTGGTTTTCATAGGCTTGTTGTTTTTATAATATTTAAAAATAGTAATTGCACGTATTGCTTTATAATTAGTGTGGCGAACAACCAAAGTTTGTATGTGATTGGTAATATTTATCGTTAATGTTTTAATATCTGTCTATAAACTACGTATTTACAGCACGGGCTAAAATAAATATTTAACAAAAACAAAATCTGCCCTAAAAGCTAAAACTGTGTTTGAATTAAAAACTCAAATTAATATATTTAGCACCATGCTAAAGATTATAAAGCAGTTTTTAACTGACTATAAAAAGTATATGTTTAAATACCGTAAAGGTTTTTATGTATTACCTGTTTTAATCAACTCACCAAGCACCATGGTGCAAAGCTTTAAGCACACTCCTTTTGTAAAATGGGATCCGAAAAAATGTAAATTAAGTACTAATAACCCCTTTGTAGAATGTGATGCCTATTACATTGAAATAAGCGAGGGTTTGTGGTTTTACACAAGTTTCTTAAATAGCAAAGCTAATTTGGAGTTTGTAGGATACTTAAATGAAAACGAACCAAATGAGTATTATTGTTTTGGCTATAATTTAATTAAACATAACAACGAAAAAAAAATGGCATTGCAAAGCGGTTTAAGTTACTCGGTTGGGGCTTGGAATTTTCTTAAGCCAGATCATAAACTTCACCATATCATTTTCAAAAAAACAAGTATGCAGTTTGCGGGCTTGTACATGTCTAAAAAATGGCTACACGACAATGTTGCTGCAAACGATAAATATTTAAAAAGTAATTTAAATTTGTTTATAAACTCAAATTCAACTTATAGTATCTGGCCAGATGCGAATATCCATGCTGATTTTATCGAAAACGCATTAAACATTGCAAAGATAGACGACGATAAAAAAAGGAAACTCGAGTTAAACAATTTTGTAAACAATACACTAGATTACCTATTAAGTAATTACGAGGTACAACACAATAACAATAGCAGTCTCATTAATGTTGACCCTGATTTATTAATAAAATTAAATAAGGTAGAAAAACGATTAAAAGATTGTTTGTTAACCGAATTTCCAGGGATAGAAACGTTAGCGGCCGAAATAAATATCTCACCAGCCAAACTTAAAACTGATTTCAAAAATTACTTTGGCGATTCTATTTATCAATACTACTTAGGCAAACAACTTTTATTTGCTCACGATTTACTAGCTATTCATCAGAAAAGCGTAGGCGAAACCGCAGACATTTTAGGCTATAAAAATATTGGTAAATTTGCAGTTGCCTTCGAAAAAAAGTTTGGAATACTTCCTTCTAAAGTAAGTCATAAAGATTAATAAACTTTACAATTTAATTTGATTTCCCCTCGAAACTGGTATCTCAATTTCACTTATAAATACACTTTTTGAAGTGCTCTTCGTTATTTTTGTAACGTTTACAATATACGAACGATGTGTGCGGTGAAACAACTCCTCGGGCACACTATCTTTAAACCACTCTAATGTATTTCGTACGGTATGTTTTTTAGACGTTGTGAAAACATGAATGTAATTGTCGTCACTTTGCGCATATAAAATATCATCCACCGCTAATTTTACCTCTGCATATCCATCTTTAAATACAACAAATCTTTCATTAAGTTTTTCAGAATTTGTTTCCACTAGATGTACCGCTGCATACACATCAATTTGTTTAAATGGTTTCGTAATATATCCTGAGGGTTTAGTGTTTAAAGCTTGTTGCACAATGTCTTTATCAGAATGTGCCGTAATAAAAATAAATGGAATACTATGTGATTTGTTTATCTCTTCCGCAATTTCAATTCCCTCACGCTCACTTTTCATTCTAATATCAAGCAAAATTAATTGCGGCTTAAACGCATTTACTAACGCGAAGGTTTGTTTTTTGTTATGCGCTAATGCAATATGTTGATAGCCCAACGAAATTAATTCATCTTTCAAAAACTCAGCAATTAAAACTTCATCGTCAACTATTAATATTTTAAAATCACTATTCATTTTTTTGGTAAGGAATTGTAAATATATATTTTAATCCATTTTCGTTTTTACTTTCATATTCTGCTTCCATTTGTCGCGAAAAAATATCTATCAATCTCATGCCAATCCCCGATTGGTTAATACTTTGTGATAATCCAATACCGTTATCACTAATTGAAAAAACAACTTCGCTATCGGCACTATTATAAACTAATGAAATGGCGACCACGGCATTTTGTTTATCGGTAAAGGCATATTTAATTGCATTGCTTATAATTTCGGAAGTAATCATCCCAATCGCAACGCAATTATTAATATCAAATTTTACGTCTTCAATTGATAAATTGAATTTTATAGGCTCCTTATTATCATAAACCATTTCGTTAAATTTTGAAACTAACTCTGTTAAATAATCTTTAGTTGAAACAAATTCCAGTTTTTCTTTATTATATAACATTTCATGAACCAACGACATAGAGTTTATTCTACGCGATGTTTCTTTTAAAACAGCTTGATTACCTTCGTCTTTAATCGAGTTTATTTGCATTTTAAGCATGGCGGCTATAAATTGTAAATTGTTTTTTACACGGTGATGAACTTCTTGCAATAAAGCAATTTGTTCGGCTAAAGATGCTTTTAATTCCGCAGTTCTAACTTCAACGATTTGCTCTAATTTTTCATTTTGTTTTTTTAATAGTTTAGTGCGTTGAAATATAAACACAAAAATTAATGCGATGACAACAATTACTATAAATACCATAAACCACAATGTTTTATAAAACGGTACAGGAATTATAATTGGAATACTAATTTCTGTCTTATTCCATAAACCGTTTAAACATTGTGCTTTTATAATAAGTGTGTACTTTCCAAAAGGCAAATTATTTAACTTTATGTTTCCGTCTTTTATATAATTCCATTCTTTATCTAATCCCTCAATTTGATAGGCATACGTATGGACCCTGTCTTCTAAGTCTAATAAAGCCACTTCTATGGTGGCATTTTTCTTATTGCCTTGCAATACAATTTCTTTATTCTCAAAAAACCATTTTGTTTCATCTTCCATCAAATTAGTAGTTGAATTATATAAGCTCAAATTATTAACTACAAACGAATAATCCTGTATGTTTTCTTCTTCAAAAAAATCTTTGGGATGAAAATAGGTTACGCCATTCATACCACCAAAATAGAGTGTTCCATCAACATCTTTAAAACTCGAAACTCTATTAAATTCGTTGTGCGAAATACCATCTGCCTCGGTATAAATTTTTGCACGCTTTGTTTTTTTATTAAACTTAGCTAAACCAAAGTCTGTACTAATCCATAAATTATTGAAATCATCTTCTTCGATACGATAGTGTGTGGTAGATAAAAACCCATGCTCAATGCCAAATTGCTCTACCGTATTGTTTTTTTTATCCCAACAATATAAGCCATCAAAAGCAGTACATATCCAAAATAAACCGCTTTTATCAATATGTAAATCATTTATTTCTTGGGCTAATAACCGTTTAGTAACATCTTTCTGATTTCTATAATAACAATCAATTATTTTACCTTGTTTATTTAAAAGATAAATACCGTTACTTGCAACAGCAATGATGTTGTTTTGATAGTTAAAAAATCGATACGTAATGTTTGATTGTTGAAAAGCACCCGAATCAACATTACTTAATAAATTGCTTGTTTTATTATAAATTGCAATCCCATTTGCTGTGCCAACTAATAATTGATTTGCATTAAGAGAAAATAAAGACCAAAACTCGCCTAGTGTAGCCTCATGAATTTTTTCTATCTTTTTTAATTTAAAGTCGAGCGCTTCTAAATTGCTAGATGCAACAAAAAGTTGATCGCTACTTTCGCAAAAATTGAAATTGTAGTAATTCTTAATGACTTGGGTAGCATTATTGTTTTTAATGCCAATAAAATCAAACGCTGCTACCAAAAGTCCTTCTTTCTTTTTATAAAATCCTCTTGTTGAATTATTAAGTCCTTTTGGAATCTGATTATAGGTAAACAGTTGATGAAACTTTTTTTGCTTTATCGAAATTTTTAAAGCGCCCTCACTAGTGGAAACCCAATAGTTGCCAATTTTATCTTTAAACACCGATAGTATTTGAGCTTTTTTAATTCTTTCAGTGTCGGTTGAATCTACTATACTTATTAATTCGTTTTTATTATAATATAAATTCAAAGCATTGTTTTGTCGGTAAATAATTCCATTTGGATTCATTCTTACGTCAAAGTACTGTACATCTTTATCTAAAATAAACCACAAGTAATTTGAATCGTTTGGATAAATTTCTTTGATAGAATTATTGTTTTCAAACAAATAAAAATAATGAGACGATATAGAATCTGAATATCTTAAAATAGTTCCGCCAACATCATCTTTATACATCAATTTAGCGTGATATCCTTCGCGCGCCATGATTGAGCCTTCATCAAAAGCAAACATAGCGTGATTTTTGAAGGGTTGTAAAAAAGAATAAGGCTCAACAGTTGCCATTACATTTTTTCCGTTTCTAATAAAAGTAATTGCTTTTGTTGGCGTCCATTTTTTTGGCGTAAAATTATTAGCTGAATCTAACCTCCAAATAATGGCGTTTTTATACGTTTCAATTTTACGATTATCATAGCCTTTTAAAAAACAAAGTATATTGTTTTCGTCTGGGTCAGTTCTAATTTCGGCAATATCCTTTTCATTAAATGGTACATTTTTATAATGCTGTTTAAGTGATTTAACTTTAAGCGTGTTAATGTCAATTACATCAATATGTTCGTTGGAAATACTGAATTTTGATTTGTCACTAAAATAATTAATAATAATTCCTTGTCCATTATCGCTTAAAATTGAACTAATATTGTTGTTAAATAAACCATCTGTTTGTTGTGTAAATACTTTAAACTCTTTTCCATCAAAACGGCATAAACCATTATTGGTAATTAACCACATAAAACCTTTGCTGTCCTGCGTAATTTGCCTAACAGCTCTACCTGGTAAACCATTAATATAAGTGTACAATTTTTTTTCAAGATAAAAATTGTTGCTGTTTTGTGCTCTTGAAATAAGGGCAAAACAAAACACACAAAATAATAAAGTATATTTTTTGTAATTAAGCAAGGCTGTAAAATCAACTTTAAATATGCTGTTAAAAGCTGTTTTATGCAAATTTATAGTGGCAAACAACCAAAGTTTGTATGCCAATGAATGGCAACATAATTTTAAAGCTGTTTAAAACTCCGTTTTAGTTTTAATGATATTTCGCATTTTATGCTTCTTTTATTAATTATCTTTACCATAAGCACATTTTTTAGTGCTTGTATGTATTATGGCAAAAGGAAAAAAGAAACAACCCAAACGTTATTTATTTGAAGAAGTATTAACGTTTTTAAAACATAACGACGGAAAATCATTTAACTATAAACAGCTTGGTGCTGCTATGGAAATTGATAATGAAAGCGATCGTTTTGCCTTATTAGAAACCCTAGAAGAATTAAAACACCAAGGTTTTGTGATTGAAACCGACATTGGGAAATACGCCGCTAAAGAATCTAAAACATACCAAACGGGTACTATTGATTTTACAACATCAGGAACGGCTTATGTCATCATTTCTGCTGAGCAGCCCGATGTGTTTATTCCCCAATATAAAACGAAAGATGCTTTACATGGCGATTTAGTAAAGGTGAATGTTTTTAATAATTATGGCAGAGGAAAAGCAGAAGGCGAAGTGGTTGAAGTGATTAAACGTTCTAAAACTAGGTTTGTTGGTACGATACAAATCAATCCAAAATTTGCTTTTGTGGTTTCTGATTACAGTAAAATACATGTTGATTTTTTTGTTCCCTTAGCTGATATTAATGGAGCTAAGAACGGACAAAAAGTTGTGGTTGAATTAACTGAATGGCGCAGAGGTGATAAAAATCCCAATGCTAAAGTAATTGAAGTGCTTGGTAATGCGGGAGAACACGAAACCGAAATTCACGCGATTATGGCAGAATTTGGTTTACCAATGGTGTTTGCTCCAGAAGTAGAAGCTGCTGCTAAAAAATTAGCAACGAATATCACTCCCGAAGAAATTGCGAAGCGTAGAGACTTTAGAGATATTACTACTTTTACTATCGACCCTGTTGATGCGAAAGATTTTGATGATGCTTTGTCTTTACAAAAATTAGAAAACGGTAATTGGGAAGTGGGTGTGCATATTGCCGACGTTACCCATTATTTAAAACCTCATACGATTTTAGATGACGAGGCCGTAAGCCGCGCCACATCGGTGTATTTAGTTGACCGTTGTGTGCCTATGTTACCTGAAGTGTTAAGTAACTTTGCTTGTTCATTACGTCCAAACGAAGAAAAATATTGCTTTAGTGCCGTGTTCGAATTAGATGACAATGCGCAAATTCAAAATCAATGGTTTGGTAAAACGGTTATTTATAGCGACCATCGCTTTGCTTACGAAGAAGTACAAACCATTATCGAAACAGGTGAAGGTCCTTATAAAGACGAAATTTTTACTTTAGATAGATTAGCAAAAATATTACGAGCCGAGCGTACATCAAAAGGTTCTATCTTTTTTGATAAAGCCGAAGTGAAGTTTCAATTAGATGATAAAGGGGCACCAACTGGTGTTTATTTTAAAACACAAAAAGATGCTCATAAGCTCATTGAAGATTTTATGTTATTAGCTAACCGTAAGGTAGCTGAGTTTTTAGGCAAAAAACCAAAAGACGATAATCAAAAAGGCGGGGCGAGAAAAGAGAAGAACGATAAAAATTCCGATGCGGTAGTGTATCGTATACACGATGTGCCAAAAGACGAAAAATTAATGGAGTTAAATAATTTTGTAGAACGTTTTGGTTATTCGGTAGCGGTTGGTAATAAAACAAAAACCGCACAGTCTATTAATAAATTATTGCAAGACGTAAAGAATAAAAAAGAACAAAGTATGATTGAACTACTAGCAGTTCGCTCCATGCCTAAAGCTATTTACACTACTAAAAATGCGGGCCACTACGGTTTAGGTTTTGAGTACTACACGCACTTTACGTCTCCTATCCGCCGTTACCCTGATGTAATGGTGCATCGTTTATTAGAGGCCAAATTAAACCATTCGCATTATTTAAAAGCAGATGAATTAGAATTGTTGTGTAAACATTCTTCGGAAATGGAGAAGTTAGCATCCGATGCAGAACGCGCTTCCATTAAATACAAACAAGTAGAATTCTTAGAAGATAAAATTGGACAAGAATTTGAAGGAGTTATTAGTGGCGTAACTGAATGGGGAATTTTTGTAGAGATTATTGAAAATAAATGCGAAGGCCGTGTGAGCATGCGCGACATGAAAGACGACCAATATGTGTTTGATGAAGATAATTACCGTGTAGTTGGCCGCCGCACAGGACGTATTTATACACTAGGTGATAAAGTAACCATTAAAGTAAGACGCGCTGATTTAGTAAAAAAACAATTAGACTTTGAATTTGTATCAGGTATTCCTTCTGCTAAAGAACCAGAAATTAGAAATCCTAAAAGATATAAGAAGAGGAAATAGGTTTTATCTGTATGGATTTATGATAAATTATAACGACAAAGTATTTAGACCAGTTAGTAATAGTGAAAATGGAGAAACCTCCAATGAAACCAAATTTTATTACAAACAGATTGGTAATATTCTTACTTCAGAATATTCAGGTGGAAAAATATTATCTGGGCATTTAATTGGTTTGGTTGATAAAGAGGGTAATATTGATATGAGATACCATCAAGTAAACACAAACCACGAGTTAATGACAGGCTTTTGTAAATCAATACCTGAAATTTTAATTAATGGAAAGATTAGACTTCACGAAACATGGGAGTGGACCTCGGGCGACAAATCTAAAGGAATTTCAATTATAGAAGAACAATAAAAAAAGGCTTTACTTTACTATTAGTGAATCTTTTTTAATTCAAAAAATTTCAAATAAAACTTAGTGATACAGACCACTATTTTACAGATCACCTTTATCTCCATCAAGCCATCTTTCCATCATTACTCTTTCAGAAGGCGATTGGTGTGTTCCGCCAGCTAAAATATCTAGGAATTTATCCCAAAGATTTTTTTCTTGTTTAAATTCTTTTCTAAAGTTTATAAGAGCATTGTAATAATCCTTTTGATACTCCATGGCTTCATCATAGGTAAAATCTAATGGCACATGCTCGGCAATAATTTTAGTTATTGCATCTAATTCTTCGGGAGTGTATCGCTCAATCATCTGTAACAATACTCTGCATGTATCCACATGTTTAACTAAAGATTCCATCTGAGAAGCAGCAAGTGTAACAAAATCTTTTTCCCATTGTGGGTGAACCTTTTCAGATAATAACTCTAATCCTTTTTTTGTGGCCTCTTTATAATGATTCCTTAATTCTGCCACGTGACCTGTCAATTGTTTCCAAATTTCTGTGTAACCCTCTTTCTCTTTATTCAATGTTTTTTCTTTTACCGAAGTAAGAGCGGTATTAATGCCTATAACCGCTTGATTAATTTTAGGTATAACTAGCTCCCAATCATCTGCCGCTTCGGTTGAGCTATCGGCTTCAATGATTACAAGAGCTCTTTGATTCAGTTCATCGAGTTCTGTTTCAATTTCCAGGAATTTAGCATAATCTTTTTCCAAGGTAGCTGCAAAATGTTTTATCGAAAGCAAAGCTCTCAGTCCGGGGTTATGGCTTTTACTACTCTTCTTGAATTCTTCTACTTCTTCAATGGCTATTTGTTTTGTGTTGTTGTTTAAATACAGAGCAAAAGTCTGTATACGCCAATCATAAATGTTACACAATCAATAAAACAATTTGTAGCATTCACATTATTCGAATCTTAACAAACGAGAATCATTGAACCGTTTTTAATGAAAACAAAAAACCGCCACAATTTCTCGGGGCGGTTTTTCTTTTTTACATAAATTAAACAAACAATTAAAACTTAGTAATTAAGAACTCTGTTCTACGATTCGCTTGGTGTTCTTCTTCGGAGCAGGAAGATTGAACTTTACCTTCGCACTCGCAACCATTGATCAGTTTGCTTTCGCCATAACCTTTACCAACGATTCTGTTTTTGGCGATGCCTTTTGATACGATATATTCGGCTGATGATTTAGCACGCTTGCTTGATAAT